>Ga0307514_10000268_pt1 | contig 133969 bp, 145 predicted proteins | sample 16_EM_MG_FD_203088 | JGI IMG/M metagenome (GOLD analysis project Ga0307514, IMG submission 203088) | Populus trichocarpa ectomycorrhiza microbial communities from riparian zone in the Pacific Northwest, United States - 16_EM | ecosystem: Host-associated > Plants > Roots > Unclassified...
GTCGAAATTGGAGACGCTTCTCCGCGGCGATGTTAACTTCCGCTCGACAAACGAAGTGGAAGTGTTGATCGTCATTTCTTTTTAAACGCAAGTGCTCATAAGCTGTTGTACGGTGGCGGATGCTCGAGTAGTCGAGTATGTGCGTGCGTATGCGAAGGTGTGTCTGTCGGTATCGAAACTGGAGACGTTTCTCCGTGGCAATGTTGACTTCCGCTCGACAAACGAAGTGGAAGTGTTGATTATAGCCGGTTCCGTTGCGGATGCTCGTGTAGTCGAGTATGTCTCGGTGCCGGTGTCGGTGTCGGTGTCGGTGTCGGTGTCGAATTGGAGACGCTTCTCCATAGCTGCAATTCGAATTGGAGACGCTTCTCCGAAGGTCGCTCTTCCGCTTCAGCTAGCCCTAGGAAACTCAGTGTTCCCGTAGATCGTGGATCCCCGTACTCAGCCTCCTGGGTGGAGGAGGGGTTGTCGTCATTGAAGATTTAGGGTGAAGGTACAATACACACTGTACAGCTAACAAAGCTTCCTCGTCCTCACAGTAGAGGAGTCCGCAGACTTCGTGGATTCATGGCCACAGCCACCGCCGGTCTCTCGAGTCTGTCGCAAATCACCTACCCAGCGCACTGTAGCGGACCAACCGCCGCGCTCCCCGGGGGTTTCGTGTGTGTCTGCCGACATCTCCCAAGTATCCGCGGTCCATTACCCGCCCACTTCTCATAGACTATCCAAAACATACTGTATGTCGATCTGCTTGGCTTGCAGCCGGTTGACCTGTTACGAAATCGCTTCGAACACATTCCGATGATGCCGATGTTGACCCGAACCCATCCTGATGATGCCGATGTTGACCCGAACTCCTCCGAGGGTGTTGATCCGAGCTCCTCCGAGGGTGTTGACACAATGTCTTCCGAGGGTGTTAACACGATGCTGACCCAAACTCCTGCCAAACTGCTCTCCGTACTCGTCCCGAACGTGTCCTGTCGACGTATCATTCGGTTGCCGTAATCTCGTATACCCGTAGAACTCATCACCGCGGCCATCGCAGCCATCGCGGCCATCGCGGCCATCGCAGCCATCGCAGCCCTCTAAGCGGTTGAGTGTGAGATTTCGTCGAGAGGAGGCGTCTGAGTCCTTTGCATCGTGGAATCGTCGTCCTGAGTCCGTAGGGTGTCTTGATCCCGGATGCGTTCGCAACGCATCCGGGACCCTGCGGCCTCGCTCATATGAAGGTTCGCGCTTCGACTGTTATCGCTTGATAGTTGTCGAATATGGTGTCCAGATCGTGGCCGCGCCCGGGCTCATAACCTGTTGTGACGAACCTGTCGAGACGATTGATTGATTGAGTCTAAGTCTAAGATGACACGTAGCCTATATACTAGCTGCGAGCCCTAACCCACAGCCACGTGATGACATACTCTACAAAGACTCTGTCTAACACATTTGAGTATGCCACAGCTGTCAGTAGTACAATAGTTGATTATGCAGTGTGTGCCGCTGTATTCTTTATTGTCGTTTTTGTTTCCTCCATGGACTGTACCGAAATATTCTCGTCCACGACCTCATTCATTTCCTTGTACTCCGTGCTTGCCATGGCCTCCGCGGTGACTGTAGAGAGCAGATCCAGTTGACTTGTCTCCTATCTCCTTGGTGAGATTGGTTCATTCAGCGTCCCTTTGTAGACAGTCCATAATATGCTGGGCCATTTGGACTGGAATTTGTTGCTTGGGTATCTTGATGGTCATTTCGAATTCCTTTGGCATGGTGGAGAAGATGTGAGTTTTCATCCGTTCGTCAAAGATGGCTTTGGGAGATCTGATCTGTTTCTTGCAAGGAGCAATCAGTTTAGTCAAGTACTATGTGATCTTTTCAGCTTGCGATGGGCGTAGAGTGTGAAACTTGCGAACGATCTGAGTTCAACCAACCGAATTTGTTGCTTTGTGCAATTGGTTTTGAAGGGTCTGCCACATTTCAACTGGATGATCGATGTCGTCGATCCACGGAAGTAGATCATCTGTGCAGCCCAGATGAATTTAAGCAATAGCATCATTGGCCTTCTAATGCCACTCCTTCTGCAAAGTGTGTGCAGCAGATCCGTTAGCTTCAGGAAGGAGCTCGTCACCAGTGACAATGTTGTACGCCCTCATGGCAACTAGCAGGTGGCGTACCATCTTCCTCCATGTAGGGTAATCATCGTGAGTATGCTTGGGAATAAATCTGATGTTGGTCTAAAATGTTTTGGTTGTGGCGGACATCGCGAGCAGTGATGACAGTGATTGTGGTGTTGAGTTTTAGTGTTGGTTGTACAGTTGTTGCTATGGTGACGGTTGTGGGGTTAGGGTTTTTGAGGCTCTTCCAGGTTTAGGGTTGTTGAGGCTCTTGTAGATTGAGAGATGCAAGTAGTATATAAAGTGAGTTCCGTAAGCAGCCTCCAGGCTAATAACCAGTTACGAATGTGAAGCTTATGAGGTCTATTCTACTATCTAAGGAGATGCTATGTCTTTGTATACATAAGAGCCTGGAACACCATGGAAGTCCATGGAAGCTCACAATTGCAAATAGCAGTGGTGGCAAGTGAAGACTCATTGTTATGGGGGTGCTTAATTCCAATAATCAATACAACATTTATTGAACTAAGTACAACCACCTATCCATTTGTTCTTTCTCTCCTCATTTCTTCCTGAAACTCAACCTCTTGCGCACATATTGCAAGAGCTACCAAATCAAACCGTTGCCAACAACCGTCTCCTACCTGAATGTAGATCAAGCTTCCCCATCGAACAACCAGTCCTCTGAACATTCCTTGAATGGTAGTGCACTGGTATTCAGATATCGTAGCACCAGGTATCCGATATTCTCGTGTTCGCAGAAAAGAAAAACCACCCTGTAAATGTGGGTTAACCGGGCCTCTTCCAATGGAAAACGTAGATTGCCGAAAGATTCAACTTTCTGTTACTGTGCATACTTGGCAGGTGTGTAGTGATGACCAGGCATATAGGATCCAGACATGACTGTTTATGAGAGAAGTAATATTGAATAGATAGAATTCATAATAATATTTTAAGATCGTCTTTGGTGTTCTGACTGTTGACTGTGGATTGCTGCTGATGATTCTCTTCTCATCGCCGGAGCGATGCCATCTCTTCATAGTCGTCTTCAAGGGTTTGTACACCCATACTTCGACGCTATAACTACAGTGCTTTATGATAGCGTTATCGCGGTTACGTCATGCACCCAGTGATAACATTCCACACTTCCCAGTAGGGTTATCATGTTCATGCAGCTGAGGTATTAAAGCGTTACGCTCCTGATAAGTATCAGGCCATCCAATACATGATATCATATCAGACAATGTGTCAGATAGAACTTGAACTTAGATATCTTGCCATCCTTGGAGTCAGTAGTTGGAACATCTGCCGATCTTAGTTGGTAGTGCTTATTGCAAATTAATGCCTCACCCTGATTGCCCATTGGCTTGCGTCATAGATTTAATCGGCGACCAACCAATACTATGCCAACGTAGAACTTGACGTGTTAGCTCATGTCGAATACGAGTCTGACGTTGCAATGCATACTAACTCAATCTAATGAGCAGGGTTGCTTCAGGCCTCTTATCCTTAGCCAACATCATAATTCCCTCAGTCACATCATGCTTAGGCTGAGACCAATGTCGTTAGCCGGGGAGTGCCCTGGTAACTCTTATCGCCTGAGGCAATAAGGCAAGAATCCCACTTGATCGCATATTGACTAACGACTGCTGTGTCTTGTAAGACAAACCCCGCTAGTATCAGGTTTAATGAATGTGGTTGAATACTATGCGCACGGCCGATACTGAGTATCGCTGCTATGGCACCATAGCTGCATTATCTTAAGTGAATCCCCTAAGCAGTAGCTTATCCAATCCACATGCGATTCTCATGTATCCCCGCTAAAGGACATAAGACTGGCCTTCTTGCGATGTCATGAAACGGTGTTATGCATATCATGTGACTACACCGAGAGTAACTCCGTGACATGTATTCACATAACTATCACAAGTACCATTATCGCTGTTAGGGGAGAACCCCTAACACTCGTGGATGAGTCTATGACTATGAGTCTGTAGCCTGTGAGTCAATATGACGATCTCAGTACAGGTGACTTCCTTACAGATCATATAGTAATAAGATCCACCGAATACGATATGATTACAAACAAACAAACCAGGAGATCCACGGCGAAATATCGGCATATACGGCCCTGGAAAGCAGCATAGGGGGATCGAGAACCTCACTGTCCAGGCCTGAGCCGGAAAATTTTTGGTATGTACAGTGCAACCTCTTTGTCATAAACCATAAAAATAGAGTTCCTAGAACGCAATAACACTATTAACTCAAGTTTCAAGGATAACACAACATTTCCCCAGTGGACTTGTATGTAAAACGTTTGGGGGGACATGGACACTGGGAATGGTTAGTTGTATGGGCGACGTATATGGAGATGCTTATATTGCAAGAGAAATAGATGGGACATTGTGATAAGGATTCATTATTGGCATGGACAAAATACAGGTCAATTGTACCCATGCATTTCCTTCGACCCGTAAGGTGATCCTCTACAACTTCTAGAAGAAGACGTGAAGGACCTGGGACGGAGGCGATGACACTTTGGTAAATCTCGTGCTGAATCATATCTACTGGGTGGTATCACAGTTGCTTGGGGCAGTGTAGCGGAAGGTGGATATACACTTTACAAGATATAGTCAATATATCGAAAGGAAGTGCAAAACCATATGATATCACTCCGCGGCCATCTAATTTACTAGCGCTATTTTGAGGTCTGGAGAACTGCACCCGCTTAATTTGGCAACTCTAATTGTTCGCGGCCCCATATATATAAACGAGGAGATACAGTACAGCTGATTATCGGTGCCCACATCCTGCTCCTTTCGCCTGATGCAGGTCTGCCGATCAAGACTTCTATCATGGAGCAAGCATTCTTCTTACTTTGGAAGCAAGATGACGGAGGTCTCAGAGGCGAGCGACATGCAATGAACATAGAGAATAATCTGCACGGTTCTGAGACAACGCGGTCTGTCAGTACGGTACGCAGCTAAAGAAGCCCTCCTCTGGAGCGTGCACGGGGACCAGGGGGGATAGACCGGAAACGTACAAGTCAAACAGAATATTTTTCCAGGGCTGATCGTACAAGATGTTAAGCTCCTCCACCATTATCGGTGATATCTTTTGTCAAGATAGCATCTAGCCCGTTATTTTAGAGAAACTACGAGTTGACATGGGGTAGCGGTGATGCCGTAGACAAGCGCGTCATATTAACTCTTCCATCGGCTGTCAAGTTATTTTCTATACAGAATATAAGAGATTAGTGGGGTAGAAACAAGTTTTGGTGTACGGGGCTGTGCGAAATGTTGAATTGCAGCAGTCCTTCTCCTTGAGAAGTTGAGGAGCATGAAAGCTCATTGGCGCAAAGGTGGTCAAATTTTAAATATGCCTCAGGTAAACGGAGCGATAGCTGAAGTTATGCTGTGGAAAGGAAGAAAGCGCAGCAGTACTACAACGAGGTAGTGGTGAAACGTGTGATTTGTTAATAGGAGCTAAAGCCAGCTATCGCGATATCGTGAAGGTTGATGTGGTTCGTTACTGCTCATCCCTCCCGAGAGTTATTCTGTCGATCTAGCCGGATCCGCAGAACTGAGCGATAATCGTCGCGGCGGTGGCAGATCGTAGAAACATAATGAGTGATAAATGTACATGTACTATACAACAAGCCAGGAGCTCGCCATAGATGCACGGCGAGCGGAACCGTGAGGGGGGAGAAGGCGTCCGGATACGAGCTGCGAGGATGTTGTAGGTGCGTTTGCTTTTATGGGGCTGAGTAATAGCGTTTAACGGATTTGATGTTTCAAGGTAAGCTAAAAGCAGCCGCCCCTAATTTCGCGCCATCAGGTATCGAGCATTGTGTTCCGATAACGTTAATCCCCTATCGTTGATATGTTGTAGTTTCAGACCTGAAACTCATGGATCAATTAATGTGAGGCTGAACCATCTTTGGCCATTTAATTGGTCAAATCTTGGCATGTAGGGGATATGTATTCCTGTTGATGCGAGATACTGCTAAGACAGGCATTATCCTATGAAGTGTATCTAATGCTTCGGCTTTCAAAAAATACCGGGCCGCCGGCTAAGTTTCGTAGAGTACCACCGATGTAAACCTTGACCACCAGCGGGGAGCCTAGTGTCTTCCTCCATCCTAAAGGAAGCACCCAGCATTCTTTAACCCCAGACTTTCTGTCATTTGCAGACTTGCAAAGTGTTACCAGTGCACCATAGGATGGTATATCTTAGTTCCCTAAGAAGTAATTTTAAAGAAGTTAAACATGGATTTATACGTTTACGCTTGTAGGATTACTTTAGGCCTAGCCGCTTTTGATTTGTAATTAGTGTGCGTATATGACAAACAAAAATAGGAATTGCTTTTTGCTTCCGCCTACTTTTATACTTTTTCCCTCTAGTCCATTCTATTGGCATTGTCTTTCACATGCAAAGGCTGGATTTAATAGTGTTGCATCCCATATCCCATCTGTGATACGACGCCCTATTTACAGATAGAAAGCCCCATCCATAGTTAGGGCGAATTTGCGTATGGGAGTGGCGTGAATTTGGTCTCAACTGATTCTCTTTGTGAATGTATTGAGGATCATCAAATCATAATATGAAAATTCTCTAGTAATGAGCGTGACTTGCAGGCCACTAAACCTAGCACTTGAAATGAAAATGAAAACAGAGACGGGATTCAAAAAGATATGGTGAGATAACGACATGCCTCATATCAGATAACATCCATTAACTGCATGAACAGAGATCCTTAACCATGTACATTCCACGCCTAAACCTCAACCCTTCAGGCTTAGGGGCTCCCTGCCTTCGGGGGTGAATTACCAGCCCTCACATCGATTCCCCTAATCCATTTTCCATCCTCGCTGTAGTATGATTCACCGCATTCGCATGTATCGTCTAGACCAGTGCCGGGAGCAACATCGGGGCGCCAGTCTAGGCAACTCTGGGGGCAGTCAGGCTGGGGGGTAATATCAGGCTGGGGTTTGAGGTCGGAGTCGTTATGGGAGTGCTGTGAAATCAGCAAATTATTGCGCAGATGTAGATATGTTCTTACTTGACCATCCATTTTAGTCGAGTCAACAGTTACTCCAGTATGAATGATTTATTTGATTGGTTGATTGTGTTCGTTTGGGATAGCGCAATGAGATCAAGTGCCTGTGATTTCGTCTTTAAGTTGAGTGGGTTTTAGGATCATTTAATATACTAAACAGAGTCCCGAGTTCGGACAGAAGCACGTTCTTCTCAATACAGAGGGCTCGGAGTGGGCGAAACTATAATAAAACATCATCGGACGGGGTCCTTGTGACCAACGATCGTTCGAACGCGCATGCTCAGTACAAGCTTCAGTATAATCCACACCATACTGTGAGCCCCACACGCGGGGTAGATCTTGGCTCAAAAGATAAGGATGAACCAATACCGCCAAAGGAAACAAACATCAAGCGTAAAGCCAGGATGTTTCGCTGGAGATACATTTGTGAAAATTCTGTATACGTAAACATATCGGCTGATACATGTTTAGATTCCGCACCTGGCGACGTAAAAGAGAGCGTGACTATTCATCATCCGGTCCGATACGATATCGTTCGGTAAAAAGCGACGCAATGAAAGCAAGAGCAGCCACCGCGCAAACAAAATCTGACCGCCGGTTAGTATCGACAGATAAATGGAGGTGTTGTGGTAACATTACAGAAGCAATCGTCAATTGCATGGACAAATGACACCCGAATCAAAGCCTGAATATCTTCTGGAAGGGGCTCGAGACAATTCAAGCTAGCTAGGCATTCACTGACAAGCTATATTAACGTTAGAATCCAACGAACTTCCATCGCTCCAGAAATAATATAACTGCCTTCTGTATATCTCCCGGGAAGTTTCCATCGAGATTTAGTTCTAGGTATTCACGGGTCCGGTGCTGTAGCACAGCTGATACAGCTGCAAGTGATATCATATTCCCAATCGAGGTAAAGATATGATATGCTCCGTATATAGCGGCTCGTTCTTTCTTCTTGTTAGTTGTCCTTGAAAGCGAAATTTGGATTTTATACCTGTTTTGACAGCGCCCTTCAATAACCCAACCAATAGAGCACTATTCATACCGCCCACAGCAGCTCCCCCAACTAACAGATCTACGACGTGTTCCCATTCACCCTCAGACCCTGATATCTAGTTAGTTTTTTTTGCAGAAAGTTCAATGTTTGACAGCATACCAGTCCAGCGCAATCGCATGATTACCGACATCGCAAGGTAGATTAAAGCAGAACATATCAAAACATACCAAGGACGGCCGCTCCGATGTAATTGAACACCGGTGCCCAATTGTCCTAGGGCGGTACCTACCGAAGTTAAAGCCACGAGAAGACCGCCATACGCAGTGCTTCCACGACCTGAGGCGTGAGCGTAGAACGGAGTCAAGTAGAATAGCTGGTAATTTGTTAATTATTGATAACGATATGAAACGAAGGACAATCGACTCACTGCCATAGAAGCCATAGATTTGGAGAACTCTACACCATTGAGAGATGCAATCGACCATTGGCGTAGAAGGTTCATTGGAATAAGTGGCACAGGGGCTATGTGGATCTCTATAAACACAAAGATAGCAAGTAGTATGATGCTATGACAGAGCAATGCTGGGATGAGTGGGTGAGACCACGGGATGTCATTGCCGGCCATATTTAATCCCAAAACAAAGGTGGCTATACATATCAACAAGACAAAACTTCCGGATATGTCGAACTTCAAATCTATTGTAGGTAGAGATCTCTGGTTGCCTCTAGTCTTTGTCCTTCGGACTTTTTGCGTTGGTAGCACGGGAAGTTGGAGTGTGAAAAGGACGAGAAAGAACAGGAGAGTTACAGCAAGCAACTCGATGAAAAATGCCCTAGTTGAGATATCATAATCAGATAACATGCGCGATATATTCACATAAATAGCCTGAAAGCAAAGAATGACTCACAGACGCCACCCTAATTTATCAACTACTTCCCCGCCCAAGGGGCCACCAATTAGTTGTCCGCATAGCATCACTACCTGGAGGCCACCCTGCCAGATCGCACGTTCCCGGAGAATAATGATATCTATCATTCATCAGCCAAACTATCAAAGGTGTGGTGAGGCGTTGTAGTACCATTTAGGATTATCGAGACCAAAAAGCCCATACCAGCAGCGCCAAGCCCAACAACCCCCCGCGCAATCACAAGTATCCAGAATAAATTACTTATAGAACTTCCATATTGTTAGTCAAAGATGCTTCTGTCGGGTATGGCAAGTCTCACCAAATCCCCACCCCAATCCCAAAAACGATGTAACTACTTAGAAGGAGCAGCTTCCGTCCGTAGATGTCAGAGAGACGACTGTACTATAAATTCGTTACTTCCAAGGTTTAAACCTAAAGCTGGAGAACATTTCTCACTATTGGTTGACTAGCAGTTACAGAGACAATGTAGGCCAGCGTCAGCCACGACGTATGTCGCAATTGATGAAAATCCGAGCCTTCGAATTCCAAGCCGTCAGACAACATTAAAACATCCACAGTCCAAGGGATCTCACCAATTCGAGTGTACGCAGCATTCTCTAGCACTCCATCGGCCCCCATGAGTAGGACACTAAGTCTGCTGTAAGCGATACTTGAATAAGCGAAACGAGGGAGATATACCTACCTGAAAGCTAGTCCTGGGGCCATGGCCAAGATTTGAGTCCTAGACAGTCTTTCATGACTTTTATCGTTGGCTGCCGGGAAACCATAAAGCAGTGGGGTTTCAGGTGAAGCTTCGCCGTTAGTAGACATGTAAGATAGTACATAGACAAGCTTGCAAGATGGTTAAAGGGGGGACGTGTAGCACTGACGTGTAACTCGATGGCCGGGTAACATTCATGCGAAGGGGTCCTGGCAGCTGAACCATGGATATCATTGAAGATGGATGATTTGGCGGGATAGATAGAGTACGACTTTGGTTCTAACTCGAGATTGTGCCAAATTAAGATTTCTCAAAGAAAAGTTGCTAATCTTACCGTTACCCTGTCGCTAGGCGAATCTCAAATTAGGACATCCCTAGTTAGTTCAGACCGAAGACTCTAATAATCTCATTCTCCGAGCCCCGGAGCGCTTGTCTCCGATACATAATCTAATCTCTGAACTTTAGCCACAACGTGGCGCTAGTGTCATAGATAAAAAGCTGCACAGAAACTTAAGTGGTAGTGAATCCGACCTCAGTCACTGGACTAAACAATTCTGACTACGAAATTGTTAATTGAAGGCTTTTAAGAGCGATTACCGTGGCGGGATTTGCTGGTATGGCAGCCTGTTTGTGTCTCCAAATATAATTAATATGCCAAGGTCAGAATAGCAAAAGCATGCCAGACTACGATTTGGACTCCCTTTCACTGGTAATACGGCCGAACAGGATCACCTCCAATAGTACAAATTTCAGTATAATAATATCATTAGCACGCTTTACTTCAATTCATAAGTGATCTCACAATCCATCTACTTACTGTAGGTGATCATATAAAGTATAATTTGTACGTTGGTTAATGATGATGACAAGGTGGAGAGAGAAACGGATGGAACTTTATTTGCTGAGTCTCGAAATCTTAGCCTACTATCTAATCAATCTGATCACATCTACTCTAATCTAATCGGGAATCCATCTCATCTGATCCTATGCTATGAATTAGGTGGAAATCGTGATTTTGTAGTAAGAATGTGCTTAAGATACATGGTATGAAAAATAACTGAGAAGTTTCTGTCAAGGTTACTGCGCAGTATCAATGCAAAGTTGCTATAGGAGCTACTGCAGCGAGGTTTATCTTTTCATGCTTGGTTTGGTTGCAATAGCCGATTTGGCAATTCTAGTTGACCAATGACTGACATCTTTATATAGTTTCGGAGCCCTGACCGCACTTGGCCAACACTGTCGGTTGTCAGCGTAATGCAACCAATCTAGCAAAACCTGTGTAGATACGGTGGTCTTAGGCCATAACCCAGAAGCCCCAAATTTGACTGCAGGATTCACGTAATCAAACCAGTACGAGTGCGGGTCTCGTACGTGTCTCATAGTCGCACATAGAAAGGTGTGACTGAGAGCAAGGTTAAACTATGAACCAGAGAATAGGAAAAAAACCTGGCTTGAGATAAGCAATCGCCCGCTGCCGATGGCTTGGAGCGTTGTTGCTTTTTAGGGGTACTTAGGTACTTAAGTAGGAATGTACGGACAACATTGTCAATTTCGCTCGCGCCGCGCGAGAATCGATCTTGTGCAGGAATATGAATGACTGACTGTACGAACCAATGACTACTTCTTGTGTGTTGACTATTATAAAAACTTTGAAGGCTGGACCTGGTTAGATGAAATTCAAGTGAGTGACTGGCTGTCCCCATTTGTGACTTTAGGGTCACTAGAGCTCTGAGAGAATCCCATATTAAGAAGAAATCTGATATCAACACACGAAATAAGTTGCACGGTCCCGCAGGCCGCCGACGCTCCCGTGTGCCAATACACGTCCTAGAGTGGTGATCTTGGTGAGTTTGTAAAACTCTAGGGCTTCGTTATGCGGCTGTCACTGGTCAATCATAGGCCAACTTAAAACATATATGCATATAGCGTTCCAACTTTTAATTAACTTACCAAACAACCACCACCGCGAAGTATACTCGAACAATATGGGATACCACACCTGCATGGGCCACACCACCCCACTGGAAGGCGATATCTATAGCCCTTTGTATGCGTATGCGCGTGTATAGGCTTAGAAAACTTCTATGCAAGATCAACACAAGTGACCAACGATATAAAGAAACTAAGTTCCCAACCATCGCCGCCCTTTGCCTGCACCTATAGCTTTGTTTTAGTTGGAGTTTGCGCAGATACGTAAGCCGACATGAATCTGAATCCCACAAAAAGGTTGCCGGCACTATCGATTGCAAACGACGATACTTCGGCGGCACAGACAATAGTTGTATCAGATTCTGACTCTGAGGCACCCTTGGGCTGTACGTGTTGGGAGGATGCCGTAAACGTACGACCAAACCCGTGTTCAAATTATAGTCCACTAGCTAACGTCTGATGGACTTTAGATATTCAATTCCAAGTTGACCAAGGACGATAACAAGAAAATTAAATTAAAGAATCTAGACCCTGCTATGCATCCTTCAAGCAGCGTACAAGAAGTCTTGACTCTTTTGAAGAACATCGTTGAGGTCAAGGATCAATACGAAGAATCTCGTTCTCCTTTCCAGGCCAAGGTCGAACATCTTCTTACTTGTTTCAACCAATATGCTCCAGTAATGAATTCTCTAATCCAGCATCATCCCGACATCACATCTCTTGTTTGGGGTTCATTCCGCTCCCTTACTATGGTATGTTCAAATGCAAATATCTCTAGTCAAAGAATGTGTGTGTCTAATTTTAGACTGTATTAGATTGCTGTAAAAAACATAGAGATTGCAGAACAGATTGGCGATGCGTTGGTTGACGTCCTCAAACAGATTGCCCGTTGGGAATCATACTTACAGTTATTCCCCTCAGAAGCCGGGGTGCACCAAGCGATCACCCAGCTATTTGCTCAGATCATTAACTTCTTAGTTCGAGCTACGGAATATTACAGGAAACATTCAGTTGGTACATATTCGCTATTTCTTTTTCTCAATGTGGGGGGATGGTGGATTGTACTATACTACTTCCTAGCAGAGCTAAGATAAGCACATCGGAGATTCGGAATATTCCGCTTCTTTGGTGGCAACGGATTTATCCAAACCTTAGTTTTGTATGGGATTCATCATCAGGCGGTCGATCACTGTATATAAACATCCTTTTATCCATCAAATAGCGTTTCACTAGCGTTTAGAGAGTGTACTCTATGACTGTCGCCTACTCATTAGATGTGTACTGTACACCCCGGTAGTAGTACCGTCAAGTTGGTAACGATGATCGGTCGATGCACTCTCTAAGCGCTACGCCGCCTGACAGCATATGCTTCACGTACTAATATCCCTCAGGCAGATATATTAAGGCAGGCATCACTCCCGCCCAGGGAAAATTCACCAATATTTTGTCGGAAATTCGAGCTTTGTCCAATGACGTTGAACGGGAAGTGACAGCAGCAGCTGAAGCAAGTATGCATTCCCAAGTATAAGTACTCTCCGGTGTGGAACTGATAGAAATTTACAACCGTTTAGAACACGCCGGAACTAGGAGAAGTTTAACCCCTATGTTTGTCTACCCCAGCAGACCCTCCCTGACTGGCAATCTTTAGATCAGAACGTTCAGTTCCGTCTGCAGGAAGAAGAATTTGCTAAACAAGAGAAATTTCGCACCGGTGCGTATGTGTGCTACGATCTCATGTTCCTACAATCCACATTAACAAATGCTGAAGAAAACCGGGACTTTCAAAAGCACCTAAGAGAACATGCCACAGCCCAACAGTTAACAATGGAGTCATTCAACGGTCAGTCCTCGAAGGTTGAAGTCATGACTACGGTCAGGAGTTGACGTGTGGCCAGACTTATACGATTTGGTGGAAAAATCATCTAAACTCACTACAGAAATGGAAGAAAGTAAGCAAATATTTCAATGAGTCCGTGCAACACTAAATTGCGTATAATGCTCTTCTAGAGTTAGCTCTTAAGGAAAAGGCAGCGATGATTTTGAAGTGGCTACAGCCGAACGCGAGGGTATATTCTCGCCCGATGGAATGGGAAGATGGAACTTGTGGGTGGATCTACAGTCATGATTCATACAAAAAATGGATAGATTCAGAGTTCTCCAATATCCTTTGGATATACGGCATCCCAGGTCGTCGTCTTTTCAATCATACAGAGAGCCAACACTGACCGGTTTGATAGGTTGCGGAAAGTCTGTTATGGCTAATTTTCTCACGCAAAATGCGACCACGAGCATCACATTTACACATTTTTTCAGATGCTCTGTCGACCAAACATCTATCAGGGCTACACCTCTGGTCCTATCGCTCCTAGCCACGATCTATAACCACGAGAGAATTTCCACGGATTCACAGTTTCCCAAGATGCTCGGAGCTATCATACCACTTTTCAATCACTTCCAATCAGGCGAAGACTGTCCCTTTCCGAGGCTGTGGGACGCTCTAATTTCGATCTTCAAATTCATGCCTGAATTTACGCTGATACTCGACGCATTGGATGAATGCTGCGACACTCCACTATTTAGGCGTCTAGAACAGTGTGGATCGATTAAAAATGCACGAGTCATTGTCCTTTCCCGGTACCACTCGAAGTTTGAGGATCACCTTCAAAATGCCATACAACTATCCATGGATCAAAACTCGGTTGGTCCAGACATCGACTTCTATATTCAGCAAGAGATAAGTCGGAACCTCCGACTGCAGCCTTTGAAAAATCAGATTATTGAGAAAGCTGCCGAGTCCGCCCAGGGAATGTTCCTATGGGCACGACTTATGATAGAATATCTTAAACCGGCGTGGAATCGGAATGTCCTGGAACGCCGATTGCGTGGCTTTCCTAAGGGCTTGAATGCAGTATACCAACAGTTTCTTGCTGAAGCTGCATCGAACCTCTGTGCTGAAGAATTAGCACTAAGACGAAAGCTTTTTCTCATCCTCGTAGGGGTAGTGCGTCCCCTCTCTATTGATGAAATTTCGTATACAATTGCAACAATCGTTTCCGAACGCCAGGTTGACGAGAGCATACTTCTTTTTGATCCTCAAGAACATATTACTCGATTGTGCTGGCCTCTGGTGGTTATTGTCGGTGGGACCGTACAGCTCATGCATATGTCTGTGAAAGAGTTTTTACTTCGATCATCGCGCCATACAAGTGAAAATTACCCACCGTCGTATAGGGACGCAGCCGTTTTCTTGACTTTAGATGAGTCAAATCAATATCTGGCTGAGACCTGCCTTTCCCAGCTCTCACAACCGCAATTCAAGTTAATTACCCTCATCCGCGATATAGTGAAGCAGAATTTATTCCCAGGCGAATCGGGGGGTGGAGGAGATCAACTCACGCCAGCGAAAACTGTAGCGTATGACTACGCCTGTTTGAACTGGCAACGTCACCTCACCGCTTTGTCCGATCCTGGCGATAGGCTAGTGAACCTCTTCCGATTATTTTTAGTTGGCTATGAATTCGTTACTTGGTCAGAGTCCCTTTTCGCTCTTACTGGAAGTATCGACTTCGGACCGGCGATCGAAGTACGCGCTACTCTCGAGTCCTGGATCGCTTTACTTCCTCGCAAATGGAGATTTCAAATCCCATTCGAGTTGTACTTCGCAGGTCCTTATAAAGCTGTTGCTCAAGCCTTTGAAGCCGAAAAGGAAGAGTCACTTGATTGTTTCCTTGTCCTATCCCGACTAGGCGAGTACTATAATTGGCGTGGAGAAATGAAGGCAGCATTTCAGACGCGGAGCATTGTTGCGGAAGGCGTTGAACGGATTCTTGGTGAAAGGGATCCCTTCACACTTAGAAGCCTTACAAATCTGGGCATTTGTATGCTCGTACAAAAACTATATCGAGAGGCAGAAGCTTTGCTATCAAGAGTTGCGAGACTGCAAAGCGAAGTATTCGGATGTGACAGCAAGGAATTATACGTCACTCTTTCTAACCAAGGGTTGGGGAGCTATTATCAGACGAGATTCAAGGAGGGAAGCGATTTCCTACGACAAGCTTCCGCTAATCTCGAGCGACTTGTCGGTCCCTTGTACAAAGAGGTTCTCTACGCCAAACTCTATCTTGGCTACACTTTAGAATGGCAGTTAGAGTTTGAAATGTCAAAGAATTTGTATGAGGAAACTTGGAAAAACTGGCTGATGATCGCCGGACCTGAGAATCCGGCAACAACAATGACTCAATGTGCCCTAGGAGTTATATATCGAAAACTAGGAGACTTTAACACTGCGGAAAAACACATGAAAGAAGTCTTTGTAATTAGACAACGGTCGTTCGGTCTCAATTCCCCGCCCACATTCGACAACGCGATAAACCTGGCGTACCTATGCAGAGATATGGCAAGGCCCGAGGAAGCTCGTGCCTTTCTAGATTTAGTAAGCGATCTCGATCTCCTTGAAACCGATTTTGAAAGATACTGTCAGACGAAGCATCTCGACGCGCTGTTGCAACTGGATGAGAACGATCTTGAGACCCCTAGTAAGAGCTTGCGATCACTGCTAGACTATGCCTTCAAACTCGGCCCTGAACACGACAATAGGGAGCTTCTGTGGGTTCGGCTTACTCTTGCCAAGATCTTGAGAAATCAAGGACGAAGTGATGAAGCTTTAATCCTCTTCAAAGGGCTCGTAGAGAGCAATGATAAGAAGGTTGCTGGGTTGGAACCATTAGAGCAACTGAAGACAGTCGAGACAGCCCTTAAGCTAGTGAAGCGTGCACAAATCACTCAAGCGGACGATCTCTTACGCAGAGAAAATCTGCGTTGGACCCGCATACAAACTTTTTGGGTTCTAGTTGGCGGCCCCGTCACGGATACTGCATGGACACCGAACTCTATTGGATTGAAGAGCGGGAATAAGCTTATGGGTGTTTAGTTATACTGTTTGGTATTACTCCCTCATATGTGAGTATTTGTTCTGACTAGTTGATGGTTTAATTAGTTGGTATAGCGGTTAACAAAGGGCACGTTGTGAGTGCGGGTTGAAATCGTTTGGAAGAGAGAATTTCTGAGGCATACATACAATTGGAGCGGAGGATGGGGAAGAGGACCACGTTGGTTAGGTGAAGTGTTCAGGTTTTTTGTTGCAGCCTTCTAGTTATCATGGTCTTTGCGTTTGTTGTATACAACATATTTTACACCGAGTGTCGTTTGTGACCTTTCTTGGTTGCTCCACAGTTCAATTTGGTTATTTTTCGGTATAAAATCACTTAAGAGCTCACCTCATGCATACAGCCCAGGCGCATTAATAGGGGCGTGGGCATGTCCAGCTCCCACACCTAACAAGCTGCTAGTGCCTTGCAAATCCGTGATTTTTTTGCAAAATTGCAAATTTCTCAACAACCACACAATGGGGAGAATATCAGAGACAGTAGTATAAATGACAACTCCAAGGCCTACATGTCAATACAAAAATCAAGTCAAATGGTCCAATTTTGAGTAAAATGAAAAGTGAGTGAGAATCCATGAACTGTGCGGATTTTTGCCCAACTTCTAACCCCCTGTTTCATCACCAATTGTAAATGGGATTTATTAGTACAATTATCAGTGTATATATGGTATGCTAGCTATCAATTAATATTGGTCTCGGCAGATTTAATTTGGTAGTCGTTCACATAGGTAGTATTTCTAAGAAGTTTACTGAAGTGGATAACTCTCTATAGTATAATCACTCAGGTAATGTTCACCTAGGTGACATTATGTTGTTGCTAGAAACTGCCATGCTTCACCCAAGTAGTCTGGTAGCATCCTGAAGAAATTCAGGCAATAAGGGCAATGAATTTCAAATAAAAGTGGTGGAGAAATTATATAAAGTGGGTAGCTTATTCTCTTTTTATTCTCCCTTAGTAGTTAACCAGTGCACAAATCATTTGTCCAATGTAATGCTCTTCAGTTCTGATTAGCTGAACTATTTGCACTTGGGTTGTACAGCGCCATGGACCTGGAACTGATACTGGTTGTTATATGGCTACTAGATATCTGCATCGGCAAAAAGCAAAATTGGTTTCCAAAAATAGATCCCATCTACCAATCCTTCTCCACATTCTCCACAAATGATCTGAGCAACTTGTTTGCAATCTTCCACTCTCCTTCGAAGTGTTCAATGATATGATCGTGTTGTCATATCATCTCAAAAATGTATTCAGTCATTTAAACTTATTTATTGTACTGGTTTGTTTCATGCTATTCTGCTAGATTTTAATTGTTTGAACAGTTTTTTGAACCATTCCATTGATTTCAAGAATATCCTCAACTATGTAGTCCCTTGAGACATTGATTATACACAAGCTTGCACAACTCCCATTACCAAAATTGAGACACCCAGAGTAAACATTGATCAGAGTTCTATATATCGCTGCAATGATTACTTCAAGCATGAAGTCGAATAAGGTACATGTAAACAGATTGAAAGCATTCAAGTCAATCGTGTCATTGGCAAAAGTCCAAATCGACAATAGACTGCGCTATGTGTACACGCGTGAACGCGCAGCTTGTACCAAGATTCTCCTAGACCCCTGAGCGATGTGCAGACTATTGTCGTCTATAGTCGATTCATGCAGATGTACATGTGGGCTTATGGAACCCTTGACAGCTGACGGCCGGAGATGGACCTATACCAGTCTTCACTGCTATACCGGTACTGTACACTATCGCTGAGAGTCCACATGAGAGCCTGCTTGCAAGCCTGTTTGAGAGTCTGCTTGAGAGCCACTTTGAATGCCTGCTTAAAAGCCTTCTTGAGAGAGCCTCACATCGGGAGGAGTAGAGTTTTCTACTGGAAGCTTTTGACTGATGGAAATCTCTGAGTTTGCGGAAGCTTTGGCTAATAGAAGGCTCTAAGTCTATGGAAGCTTTGGCTACTAGAAGGCTCCAAGTCTGTGGAACGTTTGGCTACTAGAATGCTTAAGTCTGTGAAAGCTTTGATGCTAACATTGACGTAGCCAACCTACTTGTCTAAGTGTATGTAGTAAAATAATCACCATCACCGACACCATCATCATCGCCATTATCACCATCGCCATGATTACCATCACCATCATCACCATCAGCCCCAAATGCACACACATACGTCCACAGTCAGTTGGATGCGAGCAGTAGATTCCGCTGGAAAATCTTAATCGGAGATCTGCTCTCCCCAACATCCAATTGCCTACCTTTCTTGCAGAATGTCAGGCTGCAATTGTTGACATCATGACCATGAGGCATCGTGAGATCTCATCTCAGTAGCTGCGCAAGATATACGGTTCAGACTATGATATTGACCAATGTCGAGATTTTGGCCCCCTGCCACCTGCCACGTGCCACGTGCCACACACCACCCACCAAACACTGCTTGGTATATGCCACCCGCATCATGCCTCCCGGTCCCTGGCATCTGCACCTCAGCACGTCTCTGGATTGAGCATGCAGATGAATATTCGGGAGGAGTAGAGTATTCCACAAGAAGATTTTGGCCGATGGAAGACTCTGAGTTTGTGGAAGCTTTGGCTAATAGAAGGCTCTAGGTCTGTGGAAGCTTTGGCTAGTAGAAGACTCGAAGTCTGTAGAAGCTTTGATGCTGATGTTGACATAGTGAATCTACTTGTCTAAGTAGTTCTGGTACTATGATCACTGTAACTATCACCAACACCATTGCCATTGCCTTCGCCATCATCTCCATCAGCCCCAGACTGAATGAGCATATATTCACCCACAATCGATGGGAAGCAGGTACTAGATTCTCCTGGAAAACCTCAGTTCGAGATCTGCTCTCCCCAAGATTGAATTGTCTACTATTCATGCGGAATCTATGACTACAATTGGCAACAATGTGACCATGAGGCATCGTGAGATCTTTTCACGGTGGCCTTGCTGAAGATACGGTTCAGACTATGATATCGACCCACGTCATGATTTCGACCACCACACGCTGCCCGCCATCTGCCACACTATACATCACATACCGCCCACCAAACACTACCCACCATACGCTATCTGCCTCACGCCTCTGAGTACCTGGCGCCTGCAACTGACGCCTCCCAGTGCCAGGGGTCTGCAACTCAGCGAGTCTCTGGATCGAATATGCTGGAGAGGACATGGGAACATATAGTCAAGTGAGCTTAGAAGTCTTTTCCTCTTAGGTATGTACTTGAGAGCGTAGAGCCAAGTAGGCAGGGAGTATACCATCGTGTGCAATTGGAAGCGTACTGAACAGCGACTCGGATGTATACTGAGGAGAGTTGTGAGAGATTAGTTGGGAGCATGCAGTAAAACAGGCTCGGAGTGTGACATCGAGTGATATTGGGAGCGTCCTAGGGAGCATGTCTGGGAGTGTACCTGAGGACATACTCGGAGTTGTGCTTGGGAGCATATTTCAAGTGTGCTTGGGAGCATGGATCAAGCAGGCTGGGAGTGTGCAATCAAGTGCAATTGGAAGTGTATTTGAGAGTGTGCTTGGGAGTATGCTTGAGAGCATCTTGTGAGCTTACTTGGAAGCGTACAGTCGAGCAGGCTGGGAGTATGCCATCGAGTGCAATTGGGAGCGACCTTGACAGCATGCCCAGGAGTGTACTTGAGAATGTACTCGGAGGTGCACTTGGGAGCGTTTTGAGAGTGTAAGTCAAGCAGGCTGGGGGTGTACAATCGAGTGCAATCAGGAGTGTATTTTTGAGCATACTTGGGAGCGTGCGAAGATCTACATTCAATTGGCAGTTTGGTTTCAAGTTTGTTGAATGCAGCATGATGAATAATATCAAATGCACACAATCGCATACTTATCATAGTAATCTATTCAATGCGCAGGTCTATAGGACCATATAATGCCAAGCGTCAAATATGCTATGGATCGCTGTCCCAAAAACAGCTTCTCTATGAGTTACATGTCCGGTAAGGTCATTTTTCCCGGTGGTTGCTTAAGTACCACCACAAGCTATCTCAGTATGGTGTTGGTGGAAGAAGGTATACAGCTCTTTGAATTGCACTTATAGGGACGATAGAAGTGGTTCATCAGCAACATGTAATTTGGTTCAGAAGCAATATCAATCCTCCCAGACAATCAGGGCAACCTTACCAGTGCTTCTATGTACTTCTAGATACTTCCAGACCCCCCTGGAGCTACGCAATGTGCTCTCAGACTCTGCAAGAGCATTCTCAGGTGCTCCTAAAAGCACCTGCAGTTATGGAGGCGCAATGAGGATGCTACATGATTTGACTTATAGAATAGTCAAATTTTGGAGCTCATGAGATCTCTGCGCAGATCTATGGAAGTCTTCAAGAGCAGCTGAGACCGCTGCACAGGTCGGTGGGAGACTTGAGGAGCGGCCCAGACTGCTACACCACTGTGTGGAAGACTTGGTGCCGTATTCTCAAAGCAGTGGTTCGTACACAAGTACAAGGCATTTTGTCTTATCATATTCATCTTTGTTATAGTCACAAGGTTCGCAACATCATAATATGGCATACATTATATAAGTCTCTGTATATATATACATATGGTCAATGCGACGGCAAATGGTAGTCGAGCATAATTGAAGAAGCACCTGGACTCACCCATTGAGAGAACTTAGAGATACACCACGTGGAGGCTGTTGCAGTGAAATGATAGAGCTAGAAGGCAGAAAGCCCACCATCAACACACTGCTGCACCACTCACAACATCCAAATGGAATTCATGAGAAAGAGTGGTTCTGGTTTGAAGCGAGTAGGAATCCAGTGAGAAGATATGATACTACCAGACATTGCGGATCCATGATATCTCGGACCGAGCGAGTGAGACGAAAAGTTGTGAAAGATAGAGTGTGTATTTTGATTGTATGATCAGATGAGATGGAAATGAGATGATGTCTATCTACTCTGGGGTTTGCTGTATATATACTCCCTGTTACTCTATTCACCTGCGTTTCCCCTGTATTTCCATATGCCCATCGTCAGTCTTAAAAGGTATACTTGCAGGCTGTAATCGTGCAAGTTTGGAGATGCACTAGAAGGCCATAATCATACTAGATTAGAGATACACTTGGAGGATGTGATCGAGCAAGTTTGGAGATGCACTTAGAGACCGTGATCAAGTGAACAGGCTTGGAGGCCGTCATTGGGTGATTTTGGAGATACACAGGGAGGCTGTGATGAAGTGAACTTGGAGATGCACTCCAAGATTGTGATCAAGTGAGTTTGGAGATACACTTGGAGGCCATGATTGTGCGAACTTGGAGGCTGTGATTGAGCGAGTTTGGAGGCCGTAATCATACAAATTCAGAGATCCACTAAGAGGCTGTAATCCAGCAAGTTTGCAGATGCACCTGGAGGCCATATTCAAGCAAGAGTGGAGGAGTACTACGAGGCAGTTAATCTGGAGTCAGTAGTTCGGGAGGGAGGCACGATGGGAGCTGAGACTCTCTTCATTAGTTAACTCGTAGTTGTGGGAAGGTAGAAAATTGAGTAAAATATGGTCTGCCGAGAGACAAGAGACTGGCTGGGAGCGGGAGACAGTCGATCATGGGATGATACAGTATGCAGTGTATGCCGGACCCGATGTTAACTCTGGATCATGGTATGGCAAGATAGAGAGTGATGACATAACTTTGTGTTTTTAGGTAATGGTAGAGTTGAGGATGCGAAGGAGAGAGATCAGAGGAGATTGGGGAAATCATCATGAGAAACTCGGACTGGAGAGAATTTCGTGTGTGAGGCAGTTTATGATCTGTGATACAGCTTACGCGAGTCTTGATCTGGCAAGCATTAACCCCGAAATGTGGTCTTCCCAATCCAATCAGGCAAGTCGTATCCCTGATTTCTCATATCTGCTCATATCCTCCATATTGTTCCCATCTTCATTCCCCAACTCTCTCCTTCTTGTCCACAACTCTACTATCTTTGGAGAATACAAATTTAAATTATCCCTCTCCATTTCTCCATGTCATGATCATACGTTGACACTGAGTACAACATACACTGAGTATTGCATCCACCGAAGATGGTTTGTTTTCCCTTCATTCTCATGATGATGAGTTGACCCTGAATGTACCTTCCGCTTCCGGGGTGCCTCCCTGTTATGCCTTTGGTGTTACAGGTATACTTCCGGGATCATACAGAATCATTCGATAATCCAAATATGGATACTTAATCCGAAATCACACATTATCACTCGGATTTCCTAATTGGATCAACCTTACGGATTTGTTCACCTATTGGTTATGACTCCATTACCCTACCTGTTTATCAATCGATCAACAACAGCGATCAAGCCGAGCGCAAATAAGATGTGTGTTATCTTTAGATCGGTACTGGTCGTCAGTGATCTCAACCGTCCCGTCCGACAGCCGGGGATGGCAGTGCCGTCCGAGATCTTGCCTGGACGGATGGGACGGCGCCAACACCGTCCGTCCCGTCCTAGCATATGAAGGACGGCTGGACGGCTGTTGTCTGCCGATGACGGCGTTTTTGCCGTCCCCGGCCCACATCCACCGTCCCCGACCGTCATTGGGCGGTTACAGAATACTCATGTCGCCGAGTGCTAAGCTCGCCACGTGATGTGGCTTTAACGCTGCGCAGTCACTGTGCCACATCACATGGTAAGCTTAGCACTCAGCGACATGAGCATATTTAGATAATTTACAAACATGGTTGATAATCGAGTCCTAATTGCACCGGACAAGGGTTACAAATAGATATTTTGATGAGATTATGTTTTATGTACACTGAGAAATCAACATCCATGGATGTCGGTAGTTGACGGCCGGGGACAGTGAAAACTCCGTCATCGGCCGTCCTAACCGTCCTAACCGTCCTCCTCCAAAAAGACGGTGCTGTGTCCGTCCTGCCCTAGGAGGGATGGCGTTTTGCCGTCCCATTCCCATCCTAGGTGAGGACGGACGGACGGGATGGTTGAGAACACTGCTGGTTGTAGGATTTCTATTGGCAATGGTTTATTCCTTATCGGCAGGAAACCGTACTCCTAGTCGCCGAACAAACAACCATTCTACCATGCTCCAGTGGTTCGTTTCTTATGAGATGAGATGTTGTCATTAAAAAACCACTACCGCATCTTGACGTATGCAGAGTTATATATAAGATAAGTTAGTAACCATTAATTAATATATTGGAGTCCTGTCAACCGAATGGACTTATACGAATCAACCCTTATTTCGACCACACCTTCTTGGTCTGGGGCAAATGAGAATAATGATTCATATGTTCTGAGTGGCGCAGAATACTCTCCATTCAAAACATGTCAAAACAACTCAGTTGTAGAATAATGTACATTTGGCTCCAATAAAGCGTAGTCAAACTAAGGGTGCTGTTATTTGCCGCAATCATTAGACCGTTATGTACCCGGTGGGTATATGAAAGGGCACTCTCACATGCGCTTGGTGACACAAATCTATTTGTTGATAATTGACTTCAGATACACTCGTATCTATACAAGGTATCGCCAAAAGCAATAGTGTCGCAATACAAGCTCATTGCCTTGATGACGTAGTTAATACTCATGAGAGTTGGAACTCAACCATTAATGGAAGAAGGCAAGGATGATTAGGCAATTACGTATGTGAACTCTGAAATAGACTTTGGCAGTCTTAGGATTATTAAGGATGTGGATCGTCTGATATATATCAGCAATACTGACAAGGAGGAAGGACATTGATAACCTACTATTGAACATACAATCTACATTCAGATTTATCTACGGATACCTATTGATCTTCTCGACCTGGAGGTTAAGCCTTAACTTCATTCCCGTGTATTATCTATTACTTTGGTATTGAAGTCAACGAGAATACTTCTGTGCTGAAGTCCGGATTCCTCGTCAGTTCTATATCCCGGATAACCCCATCACTCTTTTTACTCGGTTATTCTTAGTACCTTTATCGAAGCAAGTTGTTGATAGGGAAGAGAGCAAGACGATACTTTAAAGTCTGAAGAAGGTCTGAGGAACCGGCCCGATAACGCCATGGTTTAAAGGATATCTCTTCTAGGATTCTCTTGAGTCGTGTAAAGGCATACGCCCGTGTATGGCCTCGTAGGAAGGTATATCAGTAGATATGGTTGCAAACGTGGATGTCAATATTGTAGAGTAGTATAAAGGTAAGTTAAGGTAAGATTATTGCTAGAGATCTAAGGCTCGTGGCGAGCCGACTATATAAAGTGGGTATTACCCGGCCCTGGATACGTCACGTGCAGCCGTGCCATTACAAGTCGGCACTACTCCTTCTGCTGAGGCGAAACTACTTTGCTGTTTTCTATACAACAAGTCGATACTTGGAGTCGTCGTACTTGAGGGCAGTCGGTCCTTGGATATATGTGCTGGTTGCTGGGCTGATACTCTTGAGTCCGAAGGGAGCTGTAACGGCGTTGTCAAGTAATACGTGGTTAGGGTTGCCGGACGGTCACGTGACGTGTCCAGTGCCGGGTAACAGCCAACCTTATATTGACTTCGCGACGGCGACTTAGCTCTGTACCGAATATCTTACCACTTACTTCTACACTTGATATCACTCATGCCCGTGTGCAACCGTATACCATACCATATCCCTATACTGCCGAGCGCTGGCGTACGCGCCCTTACACTATATTCGATTTTTGAGAAATCAGATACGTTTCGCTCACGAGATCACGCGAATTTACCCCTTAATTGACGCGTCGCAACAGACATAAAATCAACAATTACAGCCAATTACCCCCGATTCCTGCAAAGAGAATACAGAGAAGCCAATTGCGTGTGCCTAACACGCGTGCGAGCATTGAATCCCTCCCAGCTTCACTCAGCCGAATCACGCCGATTCCTATGGGCCGCGTCTCGGTACTACCAGAAGACGAAATCAATGATGACGATCCTGCCTAGACTCAAGTTCACGAGGAAGCCCGTGATCCTGACGATGAAAAAGAAGATGAAGATGATTCAACCTTACCAGAGGGCGAGGACATTTGAGGCAGAGACGACATCTTGTCAAAGATCACCGAAGACAACCAAAAGGAGATGCTTGAACAGAACCGGATGCTACTTAAACTCCTATTCGAACGACAAGCCGAATGGAAAGAGGAGAGAACCCGAATGCTCACCGAACTCGACCGCAGCCGAACCATCGACAGACCGGAGAACACCGGAAGTCAGTCCAAGATGTTTAAGATGGTCGACTCCTTACGGTACTGCGGCGGAGCAAAAGAGCTGGATAAGTTCCTTGAAACATTACAGTCAAACTTTGCTTCTCATAAGCACCTACTCCCAAGAGGCGATCCCGACCAAGTCAAGTATGCAGTCTCCTTTCTCGACACCTGGAATAACTACCCGGACATGACTCAGCGACAGACAGAAAATATGGACCCAGCCGAGTGGGCTAGCGACGTACAAAAAGCCAAGGACCCGTGTTTAGATGATTTCGAACTCTTCGCGAACGAGCTTCAAAAGATGTATGGATACAATGATAGACGCCTTAACTCAGCGACGAAAGCCATGCAGGAGTACCAACAACTGCCAAACGAAGCAGTCCGAGTCTACACCAACCGCTTGAAAGCAAATTGGAGAAGAGCCGGCTGGAACCTAATAACGCACGAAGTGGTCCTATACGACATGGCCTGGGCGGGCCTGCGGCATGCACTTAAAACGAAAGTCAGACCTTGGATCTCCAGCGGCATAGACAGGTTCGACACACTAGACCAACTCTTCGACTGTGCGGCGGCTTCAGAGTTCAAACCGGACGACAAGAAACCCGGAGGACAACAACAACAGCAAAGGCAAACAGGAGAGTTTCAGAAAGGTGGCGACAGAAACATAACTTCCGACCATCCATCTCCGAACCTACGGAAAACACTTCCGGCAATTCCAATACTTCCGGCAATTCCAATAATCCCGGCACCGATAACTCAAAATTGGGCAAGTCCAATAAGTCCAGTGGAGGCAGCTGTGCCAACTTATCACCAGCGCCGTGGCTCTCAAAGGAAATCTACAAAAGCCGAATGGCAAACCGGCAATGCACTCGGTGCGGCAGCGGAGACCACAAAACCTACCTTTGTACCAAATACGGCAAGTCAAGCCCACCTGAACAGAACTCCAGCAATAACAGCGGCTCTGACGGCAAACAAATCAAGCACCAAAAGTCATTCGACACGCAGCACAAAAAAACTAGTCTACCTCTCTCGATATCTAACTCGATGGGACAGGCTGGACGAAACGGAGTTAGGATTGGACAACACGGGGAACCGGGCCTTATTTGCAACCTTGGATAAGATACAACCGCACCGAATTGCCTTAAAATCAAGAGTCATTCTGGAAGGTTGGGCCCTGATGTCAAGCCAATACCTATGCGGCACAGAGAGACCGGATTCGGCGCATATCATTCATGAAGTCCTGGTACAAAACATACACGGCAACGTGCAGCAAGTCAAAGTACTAATCGACTGTGGTGCAACGAGCATGTTGATATCACCGAGCCTACTCAGGAAACTCGAATTGCCCCATGAATCAGCATTTACCTCCACCCAGGGTCTTAATGGCCAGGTGATGATGTCTGCAAGGGAGAGCCAAAAGGCAAGTCTCTTGGTTCAGTATTTTGAACACCATAAACCGGTTGACAAATCGGAGGTTTTAGTCATCTCAATGAAGGCATACGACCTAGTCCTGGGCTTGCCATGGTGTAAGGCGAGGAACCCGGAAATCGACTGGACCAAAGATCAATTGACAGCCCTGCGAACGCCAGATGGACCGCACTGGGCGAAAATTCCAGAAGCAGATCGCGCAAGCCCTCTGGCGGAATGCGGTGAGGATAACACAAATGATGAGCCTCCCCCAGATATACAACTACTCGGGGCTACCGCATTCGGTCACCTCTTAGCTAGCGAGGAAGTAGTCGAGGCATTCGCCATACGACTTGGAGAATGTCAAGGGTTGCTGGGAGCATCTCTGGAAGGCATCACCGAAGGTGAGGGAAACCCCAGGATGCTGAATGCACGAGCAGGAGAAGCAGCGGTAGTTGCAGGCGAAGAGTGACACAGTGACGGTGCTTGAATGACTGCTACCGGCTCACCGAGATACGAAGGGAGAAACTGGACAACAGGGGTGGTCTATTGTGACGAACCGTCTGATCCAGCGAATCTGGGACCCCTGCCCATCTCCACTCTGCCAAAACACGCTACAATGCAAACAAGGCTAATGAGAATAAGAATAGACATAGATAACGTGGAGATGGTAACAACAGATGATGGGGGTCGCATCCCAGCACAATACCAGGAATTCGTGGAGGTCTTCAGCAAGAAAAAGGCCGAGACACTCCCACCGTACAGGCAAATTGACCACGCGATCAATCTGGAACCCGATAACAAACTACCATACGGGCGGATCTACAACCTCTCAGAGTTGGAATTGGAGACGCTTAAGGCCTACATCGAAACGAACCTGGCAAACTGCTTCATTCAAAGGTCATCATCCTCAGCCGCAGCGCCGATCCTTATTGCGAAGAAAAAAGACAGAGGACTACGGTTGTGTGTCGACTATCGAGCTCTCAACCTAGGCACGGTGAAGAATAGATACCCCCTTCCTCTAATCTCAGAAATACTCGATCGAGTGCGCGAAGCCCGGATCTTCACTAAACTGGACCTCCAGAACGCCTACCACCTCATCCGAGTCAAAGAAGGCAACGAGTTCAACTCTGCATTCCGAACCGGCTATGGTCAGTTCGAATACCGAGTTATGCCCTTCGGGTTGACAAATGCACCGGCGACATTTCAGGCTTACATTGACGATTGTCTACAGCCTTATATTGACGACTTCGCCGTGTGTTACCTTGACGATATACTCATCTACTCAGCCAATGAGGAGGAGCACGAAGAACACTTCCGAAAAGTGCTGCAACTCCTACAGGAATTCGGACTCTATTGCAAAGCCGAAAAGTGCCAATTCTGAGTCCAGGAAGTCGGCTTCCTCGGATTTGTCATCAATTCCGATGGAATCGGCATGGAGTCAGACCGCATATCCACGATCGAAGACTGGCCGACTCCGGAATCAGTTCGGGATGTGCAAGTGTGTCATGGTTTCACAAACTTCTACCGGAGATTCATCCGGAAATATGCAAAGGTGACAGCTCCCATATCAAACTTGCTAAAGACACAGGGCTCACGGAAGTGGGAATGGACTCGGGATGCTGAACTCGCATTTCGAAAGCTCAAAAAGGCCTTTAGCGAAGCACCGATCCTCCAGCATTTCAACGCGTCAAAACCGATCATTCTGCAGACCGATGCAAGCGGCTTCGCAATCACCGGCATCCTCAACCAGTAGGACGAATTCGGGATTCTTCGCCCAGTCAATTTCTACTCTCGAAAATGCTCCCCCGCCGAAAAGAACTACGACACGTACGATCGGTAGCTCTTGGCGATTGTCGAGATAATGAAACAATGGAGACACTATCTTGAGGGCGCCAATCACAAGGTCCTGATCCAGTGTGACCACAAGAATCTCGAGTATTTCCAAATCTCCAAAGTGCTCTCCCGAAAACAGGCCAGGTGGGTGGAAATTCTATCCTCTTACAACTTTGTCATCGAAAACTTGGAAGGAAAGAAGAACTCGGCAGATGGACCATCAAGAAGACCCGACTACGAGATAGGCTACGAGAGGCCGACCACGCGACTGCTGGCAACCTGGGCAGCTACCACCATTGAACCATACGATGACCTCCTTCAAGAAATCAAAGCAGCCCAGGCTATCGACCCATTGGCTGCCGACGTGAAACACAAGATCGTCGGCACTCCAATCGTAGATATCCTTGACCTGCAAAGAATACACGAATTAGAGGAAGAATCGACCAACGAATGGAGAGTCACCGCCGGAGTTCTCACCTACGAAGGAAGGATATACATACCAAATGATGACCTACTTCGCAACAAAGTCATAAGTCTTTTCCACGACAACCTAGAATCTGGTCACTTCAGAGCTCCCAAAACCGCTGAGTTAGTGTCACGGGATTTCCACTGGCCCGCAATGGACGCCACAGTACAAAAATACATCGCCAGATGCGAACTATGCCACCGAATCAAGGCACCACGGCACGCCCATCATGGCACAAACGTGGCACTAACACCACTGTCACGACCTCGGGAAGGAGTGACCATGGACTTCGTCATGGACCTCCCTGAGTCAACCGCCTCCGGGTACAGGGGAATCTTGGTAATCGTCGATCGACTGACGAAAATGGCAATCTACCTCCCCTGCAGGAAAGATATCGACTCACCAGAGCTGGCACGAATGTTTTTCGAACACGTGATCTGCAAACGTGGCGTACCAGACAACATTGTTACCGATTGCGGAAAGGAGTTTACCAGCCGATTCTGGAACCGAGTCTGCTCTCACCTAAGTATTAACCACAGGCTGTCGACCGCCTTCCATCCACAGACCGATGGCCAGATGGAACGGGAAAACCAGACCATGGAACAGTACTTACGGGCCTTCTCCAACTATGAGCAGGATAACTGGGTAGAACTGTTACCTCTGGCAGTGTTTGCTTACAACAATTCAGTCGATCACTCAACGCAGATGACGCCATTCTGGGCCAACTACCACTACCACCCACCAAGGCAGTTCAAGCCACTGAAAGCCCCATCAAATCTGAGGTCGGAAATACTGGTGGACGCAACGGTATCGGGAATGGAAGAGACTCACCGGCTTCTCCGGGAGAGCTTGTTGGAAGCCCAGGTACGGCAATGAAAATACGCTGGCGGAAAGGACGTGACCTTCCAAGTCGGGAGCAAAGTGTGGCTCTCGACTCGACACTTCTGAACGACTAGACCGTCAAAGAAGCTCGACTACAAGTGCACTGGACTGTATAAGGTAAGTAAGATCATCAATAAGAATGTTTACAAACGAGACTTGCCGAAAACAATGCGGGATCACAACGTCTTCCATGTGTCGCAGCTCGATCACTACACACCGCCGGTCATAGTACAACCATCCTCGGAACCACATCCAGTAATTGTCGATGATTCAGAGGAATGGGCGGTCGAACGGATTCTTGACTCTAAGCAGCGTTACCGGAAGCTACACTACCTTATCCAGTGGGCCGGGTACAACCACATACGCACGAGCTTGGAGCTGCTCAAAAACCTCGAGATTGCTCGCAAACTAATCCACGAGTTCCACCGAGACCACCTGAACAAGCCGCGGAGGTGAAGGAAGTCGGATGTTGAAAGTGGAGGAATTGACGGAATGAAGATATGGAGGCTTAGGTCATTTGGGCATTTCCTTCTTTCTATTTCTTTTGTTGGGAACCGGTCCAGTACAAATGGCGTCGGCACGGGTTTTACCACCTCCGGAATCCAGTAAATTGGAGGTGAAGTTACCCCGTGCACCGGAAGGTCACCCTGGACGGGACTGCTCAGTCGTGGGACTTATGAAATCGTACCAGCGTGTATGCGGGTTATTTCTTTGTTTTCTACTTGTACTTAGCAGCCTGGGAGTTCTGCCCTAAAAGAGGGGGATGATGTAACGGCGTTGTCAAGTAATGCGTGGTTAGGGTTGCCGGACGGTCACATGACGTGTCCGGTGCCAGGTAACCGCCAACCTTATATTGACATCGCAACGGAGACTTAGCTCCGTACAGAATATCTTACCAGTTACTTCTACACTTGATCTTACTCGCGCCCGTGTGCAACCGTATACCATACCATATCCCTACTGTGCCGAGCGCCGGCGTACGCACCGTTACAGGAGTCCGAAGTTGAGCACGACAGTGTATTGGTTCAGAGAATCTTCTCAGTAGGATACTCCTGAATTGTGTGCTCCAGTATATTGATAGCATAAGACTATACTCTTTAGTTGATATTATCTTTTGGGAGCAGAGAATGAAACAGTTACCTTGTGACCTTGGGTAGTAATCCTTAAACCCATCCTTAGTGAAGCTGTAATCATTGTTCTCTTTATTTGTCAGGAAGTCTTTAGGAGCTTTCATTGATTAGGACTTAGGGTGGATCTCCCCATGTTACACCCCCTACACGACCGACTGCCATCAGTCAGCTTTTTATGACAGCTCAAAGGTATAGTTGCCTTGTCATATTCTCACGGTTGCTAGTTGAAACACTGGTGAATAGTACCTCAGCACTCAGCGCGCCATCAATTGAGCGCCTCTATGTACTCGTCCAAACTCACTCAATTACAGTCTCCAAGTTTCCATGATCACGGCCTCCAAGCGCATCTCCAAACTTGCTCAATTGCAGCCTTTAAGTGGATCTCCAAACTTGCTCAATCGCTGCCTTTAAGTGGATCTCCAAACTTGCTTGATCACAGCCTTGATGTGTATCTCTAAAGTCGTACCCTTATGGCCTCCCAACTCGCTCAATTACAGCCTCCAAATTCTCACGATCATGGCCTCCAAGTGTATCTCCAAAGTCGCTCGATCACGATCTCGCAGTGCATCTGTAAGTTGACTTGATCACAACCTCCAAGTATATCTCCAGATATGCTTGATCACCCCCTCCAAGTGCATCTCCAAACTCGCTTGATCACGGCCTTGGAGTGTATCTCTGAGTTCACTCGATCATCATATTCAGGCACACCTTGAATAGCTCTGAAGCACCGCCTGCAGCAAGTCCAGACACGCTATACATAGATGGGTAGCTATATAGATACATAGATGAGATTACAGATTGAACATATGAGTTTTAATGATCGTTAAACAATAAATAGTAGCTATGATGTCAAGGCAAAGCAGCAGCATTCCCAAGGAAGATGTTTTTCCCAGACTGCTCCACTGCGATTCGAGGTGCTCCCAGACTTGATGCCAGCCCTGCCAGGTGCTCCCAGGATCATCGTCTGCTCTTTCAAGCTTGTTGCCAGCACTCCCAGATGCTCCTGGATGCACTCAAAGTTCTGTCTGGCACTCTGAGGTGTTCCCAAACCTCTCACAATCACTCCCATTGAAATCATGTGTCAGTCTTGAGAGATTCCAGTTACTCTGAAGGCCGGCAGAAATACTCTCCTAGGGTCTAATACTCTCCTGAGATTGTCGCATGTAGGTTTACACTCCACATCCTCTCAGACACTCCTGGAGGCTTCCAGTGATAAAAATACATATTGCGGATGTTCCAACTCCAGAAAGAGGCTTATGATGGTAGGTTCCATCGTTCAACGGTTGCATCGGTGGATGATGCCTCTCCTTCACAATCACCATACTAGCAGTCTGGCGTATTGACCCTGTTGCAAACATCTGAACCAAGGCCAGAAGCCCTTTAATTCTCAATTCAATATCCTCAACAACAACAAGACAATTCAACTCTCCGGGAATGCATCCCGCAGTTAACTTGAAGTGTCTATCCAGACTTATCCCAACCCAGAGAAGCACTGTATCATGTCTTGGTGGCTTATGCTTTCTCCACCTAGTGGACCCAGTGCAAAGAACCATATGAACTGCTTCTTCGTCGTATTGAAAAGACTTCACCAGAAATGCTACTGCATTGTACCAAATGGAATTTGCATTGCTCAGACAACTGAAATACTAATTGTGATTGACGTAGTCTGTAAAGTTGGCAAATCTCTTGAAATACCTAGCAATGTGATTCAGTAGCTCCCCTTTTGGCATTGCACACCACTCAGCCAAGTCATCAAGGGCATTGATTTCTGATCCTGGGATATTTATCATTCGCTTGATAGGTGCTTTGGTTAGAGGCATTTCTAGTATATTATGGATACATCTATTACTCTTTATACTTGGATATTTTTAGTACCTTCATTGAACCAAGTCATGGATTGGGAAGAGAGCCAGACGATACTTTGAAGTCAGAAGGAAGTCTAAGGCCCACTCAACAGTGAGGTGTTTCAGAGGATACTTCTGTTAGAATACTCCTGAGTCAGCACTACTCCTTCTGCTGTGGCAAAGCTACTTTGCTGTTCTTTACAAGACAAGTTGATACTTGGAGTCTTCACACTTGAGGACAGTCGGTCCTGGGGTATAAGTGATGTTTGCTGGGACAATACTCTTGCATCCGAAGCGAGTCTGAGAACTAGCATGATAGTGTGTTGGTTCAGAGGATCTTCTGAGTAGGATACTCTTGGGCCGTGTACATTAGTTAACTGATACCTTAAGACAATACTTATAAGTCGATACTATCTATTGGGAGCAGAAAACAAAACAGTTATCTTTTGTCTTCTTGGGTGCTAATCCTTTTATGCATCCTGAGTGAAGCCTTATCATTCTTCTTCTTTATCAGTCCGGAAGTAATTAGGGGTTTTTATTGATTAGGACCTAGGGTGGATCTCCTAGTGTTACATATATCAACTCTACCAAATATATTTGGAATCTAATAAAGTAAACATTTAGTGTGATCAATATAGTAACCAGGAAGATTACTTTGATTTCACATCTCAGCAGGCACTTCAGAAGAATGCTGCAATTGGTAGAGATGAACTCACTGAAAGCTCATGGGAAATAGTTAATCTGTACTAACTAAGAGTACTAGCGGGAGACAATACTCAACCGCTTTCAAATATCCAGATATCCTAGAGAGGAGTACATTTATGCACTATCCCTCTCTGTAAGGTAGTATCTTCGGAGTTATTTCTGCATGGCATTTGTAGGCAGCGTCTGTAAACTATTGTAAGATCGATAATAATGTCCATTCTATCAAGTGCCAAGCGATGTTATCTGATCTAATCTAATCTACCTTATCTATCTTCCAACTAAGCTACATCTTTGCGTTCCGTACCACACCGTCTCCAGCATGCTCCTGAATAGCCCAGATCGACCGTCTCCCCCTAGTTTCCGAGCACCATTTCCAAGTGCACCTGTTAAGCACCGTCTCGAGCCAACTCCCATCTCCAAGTGCACATAAGAACCATCTCCAGCTAGCTCCCGGTGAACCTAGAGTCGATAGATAGATCTAGATAGATAGAGAATATCATACTGCCGTATACCCAATGATGCCCAGTGTAGATTTGACAAGAGATCCATTGCTCATTCTAGGATGCGAAAGGAGGCCGGCTAGGATTCAAGAAACGCTACGAAAGGCAGCGAAAGGAGACACTGTGAAGGGCGATACGCGGCGAAAGGAGACGCGGCGGCGAACGGAGAGTCACTGCGAAAGTGGAGGAGAGCTGCGACTGTGCAGTGCTTCTGAATTAGCGCGAGCTTTGAAAGCGGCCCCGAGTTCGGCGATGAAAAGAGAAGCTAGATGCCTAGCGACTCACCGGGGACCTATACAAGACAGCCCGATGAACTGCAGCACATTTCGGGATGTAACTAGACGGCGAGAGGAGAACTAGAAATGTATCAGATATCGCCGTTGTCGGTACTTTAAAGCAAGGAAGAACGCATCAAATAAGTGGCTGGCATCCCTACCAAACTTAGGACCGCACGTGATGTATGACATGACAGCACGTTAATAATGTCACGAGTACGCAGGACTGAATATTCTGGGAACGAGAAGAGCCGAAGCAACTTTTCTCGCTTGTTTTTTAGCACCAGATGTTAAGTTCGGGCGTGCAGGCTACCCGTAAGGTGGTAGTGAGGTGTGCTGTCGGAGTTTTCCCCATGTTGCGGTGTGGAATCCAGCTGGCTGGATTCAAGGTTCTGTGGTAGCACGTCTGAGTAGTACCACCCATCGGATCTAGCGGATACATTACTCATATGAGCCTATACACTAATAATAAAAAGTAGTTATCTCCCGAGAAATAGTTACCAGAGTGGATGCAACAAGGTTCCAGCAAAATCTTCTTCGGACCTCACTAGCAAGGAGAAAGTTGGAATAATCACTGCCTGTCTCTTGTTCGCAGGTCTATGTGTTATGCGGCTTCTTCTATCGGAAGAAGGAGCTAGATAAGAACCAAAACACCGATCTCGTTGCTACGATCAAAGCCTCATAAATCCAAATCAACCGAACAATAACTTTGTTTCTAGTTCTATGGGCCATTTCAGTCCGGTGGAGCCGTGCGCGTCATCGTTGAAGATGTAAGCCGAAATATCAGAGGAATTCTTGGCTGCACTAGGCGTCAAAGTGGGGGCTTCACCCTACACAGGGGCGGTAGTGTGCCTCAGGACAATATCATCCTAAAACCGAATCTCAGGACCGCTACTAGGAGGACTGACAATCATGTGGAAAAAATCACTCCCATCGAGCCGGACGTCACCGTGGTAGATATTACTACAGAGGATGTCACCGACGATCCTCCACGGATGTCTGAAGATGGGAGTAAGGGAGCTGCAAGTTTCCAGAACTCGAGTGTGAGGAAATCTTTCAGGCTGCGAACACCACCGAATGGGCTCACTCTTCTCGCATCATCTTGCTGTACATTCTCTAAAATTTTTTTGGAGAACCTAGTACTGATAAACATCTAGCTGGGTCGAGATTTAAATACCAGAATACTTATGGAAATGATCCTGCCTTTCTCCCGTGTACACTTTCACCTAGGGTGCAAGTCGAAGCGGTAGTGCCATCTCACGGAGTAAGGGGTGGAATGCAGTGATTGTCACTTTCCCGTATTATGCCTTATAGTAGAGTAGTAGGAGGGCTAAGCTTGTGCTTAAGGCCAGTATGATGCTGATGGTGGACCCAATACGACGCGAGAAACTATGAGGATACCGGGGGAGCTCAACGCAGTATAGAATTCGACGCGACGGCGGCTGTGTCAGAGATTGGCCTACCTGGGATTGGGAAGGCACGCAGTGTCGGACGGAGTTTTACTGGGACTGTATGGCAATACACAGTAGCTTCTACCTTACTCACGTCTGTCGCTAATCATGCTGCCGGACTGGCGCTGGAGTTTGTGATAGTGTTGCTTGGGGATGCATATAGATGGGCAACTATTTATAGAGTAAACGATCACTTCCATAGTTCACACGATGAAGTCAGGCTATGAGAATTTATGAGTTTCTGGAGCAGTTGCAATCATGGTGCTGAAGGAATAATAAACCCATCCCTACCTGACCTCATACCTCTTCTGTTAATCGGCACCATCCACACAATGCAGCACCATTCCATTGGAGGTCTAACGGAGGATCTATATATCTATACAAGTTACGGTGGCGGCTTCGCCGCCCTTTGGTTGTACCAAGATAGATCATCTCCAGCTCAACACCCAGGTATACGAAATACCCCTGGCTTTCAAGTGCTTAGAGGGTACCAAAAGTTGGGCACTCATCCAGATAGGATATCAAGTCCTGGCAGCCATTTCGCTGTGCTAGAACACATAAACATAATCTAGTGACATCAATGACTTGATTTGTGTAAAGGAAAAAAGTTAAATGCACCCCCTGGTCTCTCTATTAAATACCACACATGTGGTGCCATGCTACCCTCCACACCAATGACTGTCTGTATCCAGGTGAATATTCTACTAAATAGACTATCCAGCCACTCTGTTGGTTGTTTCTGTTGAGGGACATTATGATGGAAAAGAGGGATGGAGAAAGGAATAAAGAACACAGTAGCAAAAGAAGTGAGGCACTATGACTTACTCAACTGTTACTGATATACCCTATGATTTGTAGTTGTGAATCAGTGGATCCAGAAGGCAGTAGGCCTATCTTCAACATTCCACCATACCTGTTGTGTGGGAGGTTTGGACGTGTACATGAGGTGCGGCTCTGTGCAGGTATGCTGCAGTGCACTGACCAGGTTACCTGGCGCTGGCAGGACCGACCTCCGGGGTACTAGCTAGCGAATAGACTCAACATTCTCGCGACCCCTCAATTGGTAGTAACTTCTCAATTCTTCTTTCTATCGGTCATACGACGCTCAGCAGCTCTCAAATCCTGTGATCTTGCTAAGGAGAGGATCGCCAGAAGGTTCGCTCCGCATTCTTTTTCAGAGAAACTCGATGCGATAAAAATTCTTCGTGTACGACTGGAGAGACAACGTGATGTTCTAATCCCACCTTTACTACAATAAACGATTGAATTTTGCATTCTACAACGGCAAGCTTTATGCTAAGTATTCTGGTTGGCCGACACTGTGATCCGGCCTTGTTGGACGTAACCTTTAGAAGTTGCTGTAAGAACTTTCAGTACTCAGATTGGAAAAAGAAGGCTTCGGCTGGCCTCTCCCGGGGGTTGCCAATTATGACGGCCTGATTCGAGATTCTCAAAGAACGGCTTGCATGCCTCAGAATGCTGCCGATGCCAATATTATGGCCATTCAGCCGCCAAAGACTTACTGATTTCTACCCAACAATCTACCAGTTCTATTCCCCCCAAACCAACAACCTCAAACACCTTTTTGATCGCATACAATCACTGGAGGCCCAGCTTGGCAAGATCACTACTATGCAAGATGAACCGCTGGTGGAAGCGGAGACTGGGCATGGCCAATTTGATATGTTTTTTCAAATGATGGCTTGTCTTGGCGCGGGTAGCAATGATTGTGGAGGAGAGTCCTTTTCAAAATTCCACCTCGCATAGCACCAGCCTCCATTGTTTACCGGGGACCTCAAGTTGGACACTGTGAATCTGTTTCTTTGCAAGGTGGAGCACTGGGTACACCAAAGCGGAGTGGCAATAGGCACCACGTAGTCGGACAAGCGCATTGATTTGCACTGGCGATTCATGGATCCTGAGATGTGCGGGTGGTTTTCACACTGGATGTGTCAGCACGATGTCATGGTCATTCCTCCGGCAGATGGCTATTATGCACCGGTGACATGGCCGCATTTTGAGCCCGCTTTTCTCTATTGTTTCATACAAGATGTCACTATTATCGCTGTTTGATGGGAGATGTGCATGCTACGCAATTCCCGAGGGGTTGGGGAAGGTGGGCATTTTAACAAGCACTTCTCCGAGCTTTTCCACATGCTGCAAAAAGAGATCACTATTACGTGCAAGGATTCTCTGTACAATGAGTACTGTTCTAAACTGCTTACGGGAAATGTGGACCAGATCATCGTCACAGGCCGCATGCAGAAGAAGCAGCAGCCAGCTACCCCTTTCACGTTGGCCGACGCTATGATGATGGTCAAAGAGTTCTCTGAACGTACGACTGAGTCGCATTTAGCTATCACGGCTACGCCAGTGAACCATGGCGCCAACTTTGTCCCCCCTCTGGCAGCCACTGTTCCAACGCCTATTCGTCAGGAGCCAATGGATCTTGCTGTAGCTAACTCCAATACTAGGTACTACCGCTGTAACGGTTTTGAACATGAGGCAAGCGATTGTGCGACTCTGGACACTTGGGGAAACGGACAAGCTTTCCATGCAAGAATGGGTGGAAACTGCAGCAGACGCGACTGTGGTCGTGATAGCACCAAATCTTGTTGTGGCGGCCTAGGAACTTCAGCCAGGCTGGTGGCCGGGGGCATCAATAAAGTCCAGGTGACTGTGGTGGAGAACCTATGTGTGAACGATGCTGGGAAGGATTGGGCAGTGGAGCAGGAGGTTGGGGGTGAGGAGAACGGCCAGGGAAATGGCAATTGGAAGTTGTGGTGGAACGCCTTACTACTCAGAATATTATTGGGAAAGCAAAAATGGTGCAGAATAAAGAATTGTGGGAAGGCAACGCACGCATACGGCATACAAAATTATACTTGAGCAGTCTGACAGCTAATGAGACTTCTGCTCCTCCTAGTTCGCCAAATTCTGACTTTCTGGGTTTTAATGCTTTGGTTTCAACCTCCAATATAAAATTCGTTCAGCATATTCCTGGTTTGATTGCGGCGCCTTCCATCATTACGTGGATACTGTGTACGCCAATTCTGTGGGCTTGAAACGTTGACTTTGCGGGCGCATAAGAGTCTCTGTCGCAGGAGAAGAGAAGGCGGAGGAGGAGGATAGATGGCAGATTTGGCTGAAGGCATCGGTAAGAGGCGTCACTAGCAATGGCGTCGACATTTCCGGGTGGTATATGATTTTCAACTTGGGAGGCATCTCTGACATAATTGTGGGTAAAGATTGGATGGCAGCCAATCTGCATATCATCGATCATAGAACTAATACTCTACATATGCAGGAGCCCAATTGGACAGATCTGCAGCTGTTACGGGGGTGCTTTAACCCTAAGTAACTATACGTAATCAAGTCAGTACACTGTACACGGGCGTAGATCCTATTCCTCACTCAGATTCTGGATACCCTTAGTCTGAATTTTCTGAATCCTTTTGTTTCGTTCAGCTTCTATACCTTTCCTAGCTTCCAGCTGCCGCCTTGCTTTCCGAGCCTTTTTCAACTGAGTCTTTGCCTGAGGGAAAGAATTTACCTGGTTGCATTGCGAAATATTCCGAGCTCGCTCTGACTCTATAACGAATTTTTTGCCGCGATCAAGTATTTGGTCGTTTCCGCAATCTTTAGTAAGATCCCTAGGCATCGCTGATACCTCTGGTATGATTATAATCTAGGCGACCTGTCCGGGATGCACTTGGCTCGTGGCAGTTGCAATCTGTTATTGACTCTCACGAGGTATTACTGAACTCTTTTGTACTCGTCCAGTTCCTCGGCTTCCGAGATTATCGATGTGTCAAATCAAACACTGCTGGAGACCGATGATTGAGCCTAGCCACCACACGAACTGGGCGACAAAGATATACTGATCATCTCTGGTGTGGGAGATGACTTTTTCCAAGGTGTATACAATGACTTCGTGGTCGTTCTCGAAGGTTATAGTCATAACAATAACTTGTTCTTAATCGGAGGGTGCGGGGCTGCCACTACACAAAGCTGATAGATTCTAGGAATCAAAATAGGTATCATAACAATGCAATAATAAAAAGGATATTTCTCCGCTGGTAGGTATCGTCTTTTTTCATTTTCAGACTGATGCCCCTCATTCATTTCTGGAGACAATGTAATCTCTTTATAGTCTCCCGGAACCCTCTCCAGACTATGATTAAATCGGTCATGCTAGCCACGCAATTTTGCGCCTTACATTCAAAGAATGTGCCTTGAAAAAGGCGGCCACAAATCCCCAAGATTATCGTGTTCATGCATAAGAGCATGTCAGCCGACAAATTAGACAATATGCTCGACTTGGACATCTCGCTCTCGTATGAATCGGTAGGAGGAACATTCAACCAATTCCCCATATTGTTTATACCTTATCGCAATTCAATAACCTTCTCCATGGTTATTAATTCTTACGTCATAGATTTAGTCCAGGACCAGCAGCTACTATGCCAATGTAGAATTAGACGAATTTGCCACCAATGCTAATCAAACCAATGACTACTGTTTGCTCCAGGCCAAATGCCAATATCATAATTCCCACAGTTACGTCATGATTAGGCCCCATGCTGGGACGTGCTCCACCGAGTTCTGGCCCATTACGGGTAGGGGTGAAAAGCCCACTTAATCGCATATTGACTAACAACTGCCATGCATGAACACACTAATGCAGGTCCCGCAAAGTTTCCAGGACTGAAAGACGATAGAAACTACTAGCACTGTCGATGACCATGATCATCCCAGTCAGCTTAGTAGCTGCAAAACTCTTGGCAGCCTCGGCTGTCTGCAATCTTCTCGTGACTAGTGTAAACCCCCTGCTACAGAGTACACCTCTTGGTCTGACTTGATTTCCTGTGCATCGGTATTATGCAGACAATCCAAGTACCAATATCACTGCTAGGAGAAAACCCCTAACAGCAGCAAGGCTCACACCTTCCATCAACAAGTGTCACGACAGTACTTGTAGGTCTGCGACCTCACCAAGGATGATTGAGGGAAGTTTGGGCTTATTGCAAGACAGTAGCCCGTAGACCAGCAAACAATATGGTCTCCGCGTCCTTTGTTGCCAAGTACAAGTCTTCAGAAATCTTTATTGTCAAGATTCGTAAACATATCGACAAGGTAATGGAGGAGGAGGAGGAGGCTACTCCATACAAGCCGGCAGACCTCGAAACATGGAGGCAATGCATTAGGAAGGCGTTTGCAGATCTCTTCGAACCACCAACAGGAGTCCCTCCAGATTGAAAACACGACTTTTTCATTCACACCGATCCAACCTCAAAGCCACCTCAGTGCCAGCCGTATTGGATGTCAGATTCAGAGCGCTTGGAGTTTGAAACCCTGATTGCAAAGTTACTGGCCAATGGCTGGGTTACAGACAGCTCCTCCCGATTTGCGGCACCAGTGATCTTTGTTACCAACCTGGATGCATCAGCAAAACAAATATTCTGTTCAGGTGGAATGGCTCCGACAGAGTGGACGCACACCGTCAGAGCCGTCAGAGACACCGCTGTGGCTGATGACTCCGCACCCAGCATCAATACAACGTTTCGCGTTGTATATCGCCATCCGATAGCTGTTTCACTGTCTCTTGGCGTTCTGTTGGTCTCCTATTTTAAAAGATCACTCTGGTGTTGTGGCCAACTGTGACAATACGTCGGAATGAGTTTATTGGTTACGCGCTTGCATTGGGATTGCAATGCGATGGGTGACACTGCAAATATCTCTCCTCACGTTCCTTCTACCTGTGCGCAAAATGCAATTCTCTCTTTACTAATTATACACATCATTCCAAGTCGCCAGATCTATGTGGCTATTGACAATTCATCGCTCGTTCTGTCTGTCACCTGTCTGACTACTAGCAGCTATCTCCGGAATTACATACACCCAGCCAACAATATTTCCCACGCTGAAAACTTGCAAACCAACGACTGCCGGTGCTTTTCTCACTTGTACAAATTTCAAGATGGGATCCAAGTCACCAGAGTTTTCAGGTATTGTGGTGAGCGCCAGGGCTAACCAGTACTCAACGAAAGCTCCATCCTTGTTTTGGAGTTTGATTTTGAATAGTCGTTGCAGTTGCCACGGGAGACACCCATTCACTGCGCCATAACACCTCCCCAGGTGTTGCTTTACCCACGTCTAGTCATTCCGTCGATCCCCTCTGCGCCAGCTCTGGCTTCCTGTGCATCGACTCATCCGAGATATGTATTCACCATCTAAACCTTCAACTTGAACCTTAATACCATGGTAAATACAGAGCTCCATTGCGTGCAGTTATACATCCGATATATACGTCTTATTTTGACTGTAATGCTTGATAAACTCCGGCGTGGTACTGTATAATGACATGTGTTGCATTGGGTCTTGCGTATTGTCGGGTAATGCTCTGAAGTCTTTGATCATAGCGTCAGGATGCTTTCCAACATGGCGGTTTTGAGGTCTCATCAATTTGGGCTTCACATATGACTGGGGGCTCAGGGGGGCAGCCAGATCAGCACCGGAAGGGAGGACTTTGCATGTAGCAGCCCTGTTCTCCCGACGCTGAGTGAGGGCTTGGAGATTAAGCTCTCTGACTTCGAAACAGAGGATGCGACGCCGAATGGTGATTACTTGTGGCAGGTAGTTGATATTGTAATTGGAGGCGTTTCAACCATCCTTGAGGTTCGTTTTATGTGCTTGTTCATGTAGCTCAGCAGAATACTGTTTCAAGGCTCCGTATCGACGAAGCTGTTCGACCCAATGAGATATCAAGTGGATCTTCGGAAAGTTGAAGTCGGCATCTAACTCCTTGGAAACTTCTATCTCGTGGCTGATATAATCCTGCCTTGCATTCATTTCGCGCCGCTTCTTGGACGGTGTCCAGGTTTCAGCATTTGTTTTCTCATCTACCATTCGCTTCTTCATGAGTTCCATTCTCAGGGCATTGGCTTTGGCCTTCACCATTTTGCCTGGTAGCCCGAGTAAGAAAACATCTTTGAAGGTGTGAAAACAACGCAAGGCATCCTCCATGTAGCTGAATATTGTATCATCGTGAGATATATATGGAGTATACATATTGAATTCTAACAATGTCCGTGTGTACTCAATGGCGTGATTGAATATGAGACACTGAGTGGAGCTTCCGCCTCATAGAGACTGGGTTACAACTCCAAGCAGGTACTGGCTCATTTCTGTCATCTCCTTCCCATTCCATTGAGAAACTTCTCCATATGACTTATTTTTTGGTGTGAGGTCGTGGTAAGCAGAAACGGATAACCAGATTGCATTGTACTTGTCGAGCCATTCGTACATTTTCATGAAGTGGAACATCCACTTCTGGAGGTGGTCAAGCATGCCGATTTGCATTGTATGGAGGAGGTCGGGCTTAGCGAGGTCACTCACGATACAAGGAATATGTCCAAACACATTGAATCCTCGGTGAACATGGCGCGACAAGAGTTCGGCATTGGCTGCCTTTGTGTTGGCATTGCTGAACGTTTGATATAGGTTGTGATCCCGCCGCGGGTGTTGCTTGTCAGGAGGCACATAATCTGTAAGTTCGTTCTTTGGACACTCGCACCAAAAACAGACATGCTGCTCGAGATGATGTAGGTCGCTATACTCAGGGCAATCTGCAAGCCATGCTGCTAGAACCGGTTTGCAACGCCTGAAGTTGCCATCTGCACAGAAAACGTTGTAATACCCACTCTCGGCGCGGGGATTGTGTGTAAAGATGAGTGGCTGGAGTACCTGCCGGAGTACTTCGTTCAGCACCTCTCGGTTTGTTCACCATGGCTTATTCCGCCGCTGCCGAGGAATATTGCGGTTCTTGATCGGAATCGGCAGGAGAGCGACCATGACTACTGTGTGTGTTGATATCATCTGACGGAGCTTCGAAGATAGATTGGCATTTGTCATATATACAGTCCACTCTTTCTTGTTGCCAGCAAACTTCGTGAGATGTGTTCCGACGGACATGAAGCTCAAGGAAACCAGTGCATCCCCCACTCTGAGTGTTGCCTAAACGTCTATTAGCACGTTATTATCCAGGAGTATCTCTTCTTACCTGTGTCTCCCACCACCAGTCTGCAATGTGCATTTTGGTATAGAGGCGTTTCGGTGGTGTATCGCTGTTAAAGTCGTGTTGAGGGGTGTAAATAAGATGCTCGGTGTATGCTGGCAGCCACACCAACGATCTCATGCTGTAGATGATGCCTTTACTCCACTATTTGATAGGGCATTGGTGATTGTCATTCCATTTCATATCCTCGAGAGTGTGTAGTTTCCACTCCTAGTGTTAGCAACGGTTCTAGATCCGCGGTTCAGTTCCGGGTTCGGGTTGGAACCGACCAGGAACTGTTTCAATGCGTCTTACCATATGAAACACCCAGACCATGGCATTTGGGCCGGTTTCCACTGGAAAACCCAGCACTCGCATGCCCAATATTTTCGCTCCAATTAAGTATTTGAGTTCTGATCGTATCATGACATGATCTATACGTGAATCATGCAGCTTTAGGAGCTCTTTCACGTGCTGGTCTCCGATTCGGAATCTGAGCAAAATTCGTTGTGTAGCTATTGAAAACCTGCGATTTGGGCGTGATTTTGAGTGTTATTTCATCGCGACTCAATGACTATTGATTGGAGTACAAATCAGAGACCAGGAGGTGAAAGAGCTGCGAAAACTGCATCTTTTACATATAGACCATGTCGTGATACGATAAGAACTCGCATACATAATTCGAGGCAAAAGTTTAGGAAGCGCGCAATGGAACCGCGGTCCAGTTCCAACCCGGCCAAAAACACAGGGTTTCAGTCCGGTCTGGGTAAAACCCCAGCACTAGTCACCTGGTTCGGTACCGTTGGCGGTTCCTAACCCAGACTGGGGTCTAGGTTCCAGTCCCAACCTGGACCGAAGCCGGGTAAACCGGAAACATTGCTAACACTACCCACTCCCACAGAGCCAGATCATATGTCATGCTACCCACAAGCTTCTGGACACCATCGCTGTTTTTGAAACTTGGGACACGCAGAGCGGTGTTTTCTTTCTTCAGCACATTGTCATAGTATGTCTTTGTGCCCTTCTTTCTGATCCCCCACTGGATATATTTGTACTCTTCACACGTCGCGAACGGGTAGTAGGGATGGTTTTGTAGGTTTGTCTCAAGGAAACCCTGAGCATCGGGTTCCCATGGCTCAGCAATGTAATCATTCAGGGGAGCACTGGCACCGGGATATGATTCCGTCCGTGGGACAGGAGGTGGCGGTGGTTGAGACTCTGAGTCTGCAATGTTTTCAAGGTGTTCGAGGTAGGGAAACGTGTCCAAGTCTTCGACTCAATGTATGTTAGTGTTGAATTCACACCGCTGAACGGGTTCAACGCATTGGGGTGCGCTGCAAATAGTCAGATTCTTCTGGCATGCAACTTGAAGGTGTTCAGGATGGTGTAATTTGAGATGTTTAAGTCGCTAGCTGTCAGAGGTGAACTTCGTTTGGCATGAAAGTTCGGGGCAACGGAATGGGGTCTTCTCTGGCATTGTCGACGACACGGGAGGAGTGGAGTATTCACTATAGAAAGGGGCGGCAGTTGGTGCTGGGCATGAGTAGTCTGGTGTGGGTATAAGCTTACGATAGTTGAGAGATTTATTGAACCTCAACAACATCACCCCAGGAGTTCCAAAAACATTGCATGTGTGATGTCCCATAATACTATGAATAAATAAAAAAATAAACCCTGAGCAATCCAAAAACCTCACAACGCGTGTAATAATCAATGCCTGAGAGAAATTCACTAGAAGAAAGGAAATGAACAAGCCCACAACTCTAACCCAAACGAACAAAGCACCTCTACACGTGCCTTAATCAGTGCCTGAGATGAATAGATTACAGCAAAGGAAACCACAAGACAAGAACCCGACTCTAACCTAAACGCACACCTCCTCTGCAATGCGAGGACTGGTTCACACCTCGCCTACCGAGTCATCCAGGCGCATGTCAGGGAGATGGACATCAGGGAGAGGGACATCGGGGAGAGAGACATCAGGGAGAGGGACATCCATGAAAGGGACATCTGGGAGAGGGACTTCGGGGAGACTGTCGCCAGCTGCCGATTCGCCGAGTAGCTGCTGCTCCACATCGACATCCAAGGTGTTTCCGGCTTCCTCAGCTTCCCACAGAGTTGGCGCCGCTGGGCAAGGTTTGTGCGGCATCACATCCCCCAAAAACTCCATCCCACTGAGGGTATGAGTCTCCGGAGTTCGTGGTCGTGGGTGAGGCTCCGGGGTTTGTGGCCGTGGGGCAGTCACCACAGATTGTGGCCATGGGGTATGCCCGCGTATGTCCTGGCCTTGCTCAGGTAGCACAGTTGGCTCATTGTCTCTCATGGTATCAGCATTGTCAGCCGATGAATTTAGCATCACTCCGTGGCCAATCGTCCGAGGTTCTTTGCCATTATTCTCATCCTCATCCTCAGCCTCCTCCTCATCCTCATTCACCACCTCCTCCTCCTTCTTATCTTCCTCCTCTGCATCTTCTTCATCTTCACTGTCCCTTTCCATATCCACATCGCCGTCTACATCAACGCTTTCTGGTGCGTCCACATCATCCTCCATTCGCATATCCACATGAGAATCACGTTCTGAGTCATATTCGCCGTCCAACTCGGCACAGTCGGTATCATCATCTGAGGAAATTGACACCGTGGGCAATGCTTCCGGCTCGAAATATACCCGCTCTAGTGAGCCCTCCTTGTCCAAGTCTTCCTCTGGCATTTCCTTCTGCAACTGCAAAGCAACGGCACAAGAGATATCATCTCCCCCTGGGGTGTGTTTAAACATATCTTTCCATTGACTGTTTCCCTTGCCCTTGCCTTTCCCTTTCCCCTTCCCGTCCTCAGTCGCCTTCCCTTTCCCCTTCCTATTTTTTGTTCTCTTCCCTTTCCTGGTCCCTTTCTCACCGGCCTGCGTATCCTCCTCACACTCGCCATTGTCATTGTCATTGCCGCTGCCATGACGGCTCCATCCACCACTCGGCGCACTGGGATTCGCCCAGTTGTCATCATCATCATCCTCGTTGATTATCTCATTCCAATTCAGTGGTCCAACGGCCAGCAGGTCGCCTGGTTTGTACTGCTGACAGCTTGGCGGCTCAATCTTTGCCCTTAGATCATCGCTACCATACTAAGAGAAACGCTCACCAGTATGTTTAACCTTCCCCAAGCTGGTTGTCTGCAGATTGGAGCGATCGACTTGATCCCTGAAGGCATGGGCATTGTCCCACCTCCAATTCTTCATTTGGTTGCGGGTTGTGTCAAACATTTGCCCCATATATGAGCGGAACGCAGCCGACCACTCCCGAAAAGGCGAACTCCTGCTCCGGAGGTGCGGCCATATCAGCTGGAATTGTGAAAAGTGGCAAGTCATGACTGGATCAAGAAAGATTATATCATAAAAGAGGTCTGATGCCCTTTCATCCTTGACGCCGCAAACATTGTATATCCGTATGAGTCCACGGATGTCTTCCGAGAGGAATACCTTTATATGGTCCCGATCCAACAACAGGCGTCGATTTATAACTGATATTGGCATCTTCGCGCTAGCCTTTCCCTTTCCTTTGCTGCTGCCCTTTGGTGCCATCAATGTGAGTTGAAATGAATCTACATCCGAAACATTAGCATTATGATACAGTTGTAGCGGAAGGAAGCCCAGAGGGAAAGTACAAAGTTGTGTAGGTTATGGGGTGTGTTATGGAACGAGAGGCATTGTTTTGTTGTTAGGGGTTATCTCTTAGCAGTGATAATGATACTTGATTACGAGTACAAGATGCATACATATCGTTGATACACATAACACCTATGCATGTGTGGTTCAAGTGGTCAGTAATATGCTCCTCGGCGTGAGTTCATATTAGTTGCACGAAGTGTGAGTACTTCGTTCACTCCTGGATACTTTGCGTGACATGCATGATAGTCATGCACGGCAGTTGATAGTCAATATGCGATTAAGAGAACTCTTCTCCCCTACCTGTAACAGGCTAGGACTCGGAGGCGCACGTACCGGTCTGGAGATTGGTCTCAACCTTAGCATGACGTAACTGAGGCATTAATGATGTATGCGCTGGCATAGAGCGAGCACTACTCGTTGGCTCGAGTAGTCTGGATCGCAATGTAACCTCATATCGGATACGAGCTTACGCGTCAATAATCTACCTTGGCGTAGTATCGGTTGGTCACCGATTAAATCGATGAGGCAATTGAATAACTCTTTTGCATGAGGGATTTAAGAGGCGATAAGCATTGCCAACTTGGTTGGTAGATGTTTCAGCTACCGACTTGTACATTTGGAAAGAATATCTGAGTTAAGAAAGGATAAGCTGATATTGTAAGATGGATCGCCTGATTCCTATCAGGAGCATAACGCTTTCAAACCACATTGTAAGGATGTGATTACCTGAGGGTGTTGTGGCAAGTTATCACCGGGCGCTGCGGGGTGTGCCTGCGACAGCGCAATCACACCTGAGAATGAGCGAGGGCTATAAAAGAGCCAGCGTTGCTCGAACGAATGGAGTGTTAGGGGTTCTCTCCTGACAGCGGTAATGATACATGTTGAAGCTAAGCAAGTACACGTGACTACCATCAATGGGGTGGACACCATTAGTTCACGAAGCAAAACACCTACTTGCGAATAGCGCCATGTTTGATCAGTCAGGTAACCTTTAGCGGGGTTTTATCTGAGCCGCGTGTTACGTTTGCGATAAGAAAAGTCTTATCGTGCAGATTCGTAGGATGATGCAATAATGTCGCAATAGCCAGGATGTGAAATATCATCAGTGGTGCGCATGATTAAACGTAATATCTATTTGTCTTTGATAAGCGGGACAACGCAGCCTACTTGCGATAAGCACAGTGGGGGCGCAGCACGCGATATGCAATATGCGAGAAAGCGGGATCGTCGCACCCTTGGCTCTAGTTAGTCTGAGGGATTAATGCGCGCAACCCCCGGGTCGTGGATCCTAAGCATGCAGTGCGTGAGGGATTATTGACATTGGCGAAAGGCCAGGAGCGATATAAAGATCGCAACCCGATAAGGGTGTCTTAATCTACGTTGGCAGAGTATCGGTGGGTTACCGAGTAAACCTTTGATGCAAAGCCGAATAGCCTGTATGGTGAGGCATTAATATCCTCGCGATATTATTATTTTGTCATAAAGCACTGATAGGTCTACGTGACGTCAGATGTTCCAACTACTGAACGAACGATAAGCAAGATGTCTAAGTTGAAGTTATGAGTTGGCATTAGGAGTGCGTTTGATATCACGACATGATGATGGCCTCATACGAGGAGCGTAATGCTTTGAAACCAATCATGCGTGGACACGATAACCAGAGGGAACTCGTGGCGGTGAAACGGAAAGCTCTTCCGAGATAAGCTATCAAGCAAAACCTATTGGTCTAGTCAGGAGTAGCGGCCAAATTAAGGGCTGGCGAAAAGGCTATAAAATACTCAGGTCGTCCCAAACGATTGAAGGAACCAAGCTCTAGCAGCGAACAGTCAGATACCTACCAGCGGAGAAGACCTTTACTTATTATTAAGTTTTTAAGATACCTATATCTATTATTATATATATACGAATATACTAGCATAAGTACGGCAGCACCGTACCATTAAGTATCCTCCATACGAGTGTAAATGACAATAACATTCAAAAACGATTCCGACGTTATTGTATACGCCTTCGAGAAAGTCATAGCTTACGCCAGAAGGACTCAGCAAATCTTTGTGGCTCAGTGCGTCTGGTGGCTTGCCTCGATTATCGGCCTCGAATCTGGATTGATCAGTCATATCGATAATCTTCATAAACGCGACCAAGCTGAGCGAACTTTGTCGAAAAGAGCGATCTCGTCAACCCCAAGGGATCTTACGGAAGACTCACGACTAGATCGGGTATTGGAAGAAGCCGAGAAAGTTATAGCTACAAGTGAACGTGCTCGGAATACTTGGCAGCGCAACCGGATTAATCCGTTACCTCAAACAAAAAATCAGCTTAAGAAGGCCCGGAAAGTTAAACGCCTCCAAGAAGCAAATAGGATTAGGGAAGTCGAGAGGAATCAGCGACTCCAGAAAATAAGAGACAATTCAAAGAGGGATAGACGGGCAGAAGCTTTGTTGGTTCGATAGGAGGTTAAATCAGTGTCTCAGCAACCGACGGTCGAAGAAGTTATCGACGCAGGAATCAGTTTGGAGAAGTCATCCGACGATTCATTATAAGCAAATAGGATCTACGGTCGTACGCATCTAAATACATATACAGGTCACTAAGTATATTGTCAAAAGGTGTTGTTACCCCCGTAACATGGAGGGACAGAATCCACAAGATTAGCTTTCAGAGAACACCGAAGACGATTTTAAAATATTAATAATAATTCTATTTATTTCAATTGTTACTACTCTTATACATCTGCGCGACCAGGCAACGTATGTCTCGATGACGGTTGACTCAATCCGAATACGCTATGCAACAGGTCGTCGTACTATTCAGCAAACTACTCTTATAGCTGGACGAAGCTGGTTTAACCCACACCTACCAAGACGTTTTTCGTTTCTGCCAAATGAAGATTATCAAGTACCTGGTATTAAGGTACTTGAATACCGGTGCATCACCATTCGAGGAGTGGGCCGAGGAGTGGTTGCATGAGGGGGAAGTTTAATCTTCTTATACGAAGAAGAAGGATCGTGGAGGAGATTTGATTTGGCGCGCTCTTGCGTAACGGTGCAAGAGGTTGAGTCTTAGGATAATACGAGGAAAGAAAGAGATCATTAGATAGGTAGTCGTACTTAGTTCAATAAATATTATATTGATTATTGGGATTAAGAACCCCCGTAACAGTATAATTTTTTAAGTACTCTACACTGTTATCTGAGAGTGGATTATATGACATACAGCTCCGAATACATGACGCCAGAGTTACTACATCTATATAAGGAACTCTATAAAACCGGAGCATACTTTTATCGAAACCACAAACAGCCAGGACTACATCTCATTGTTGTTGGTAAACTACACATTAGTCTGGCAAATGAGTTTGAAGTGCCAGAAGTGCGAAAACAACTTTTGCTGTATTTATTTGGGTCAGAGAATGTGCAGCGAGCATTGCCGGAGACTGAGTTGCTTTGCATCAGCTGCCAGTTATACAATATCAAGGAAAAGAGCCCTGCAGTGGTCTGCCAGAAGTGTCACTTTTTATCCGAGTGTTACACTTATAAATATCTTGGCAAGATAAACGGAAGAGCTTCATATATTTTAGAAAGGCTTTGTATCGACCGTTGCCAACTTGATAAGTGTCCGCACAGGGACGAGGCAACTGTCAAATTAAATAGACTTATACCACCACCTGATTATAGTCATTTAATTGGAAATGGCAGCCCCCAGAAGGAGGTTGACGTTTACAAGCCGGGCTCTAGCTCCCAGCAGCTCCAGGATAGAGAAACCCCGATCCTCAGCGGGAAGAACTATCCCAGAATGGTGCCAAGGATATCAATGAAGAATAGAGGCCGCCCGAATGGAATACTTGCTACTCAAAAGTCAAGAGGAACCCGACGAGGCACCAAGCAGCCAAGGAGAGGTGGAAATGGTGGAAGCAAATACCGACTTAGTGCAAGAGCAATTGTCGGAACTCGCTCAACAAATCGTCCATGTTATACAGGCATGTAACGAAGAGAAAGAAGTACTGGAAGAAGATTTCGACTCCATAAAAAATGGGATAATTATTATGGAGAGTCGGCTGCAAATGGAAAAAGTTAGAATCGACTCTGAAGTCCAGGGAGTCAGATCTGTGATGCAGTTCCAGCAAGCAATGCTGGAAGAAATACGTTCAGGGATTCATGTTTTGCAGGGACAGGACAATCAGATAGTAGGGGAAGCTACTGAGTTGTTTGCCGGAATACGACAGGAGTTGGAAGCTTAGAATCAGAAAATTATCGGTAACGATCTTCAGATTTTTGCGGCAAAAACATCTGTCCAAAGAATCCAGAAAGCGTTGGGAGTATTATCGAAGCGAATCTATGAAGTTGATAAGGTGCTGGCAACCATTCTGGAATCTATAGCGAAAATTCCGTCAAAAAGGGAATTACGCCTGCATCAAACAGTAATGGATGAGAAATTGGCCCAAGTGGAAGAAATCAATACAGGGCTAACCACAGCTATGCAGCAGTATAAGTTCTCTGAGTCTACCCCTTTTGAGTTCCAAAGTGTTACTGGACCTTCAGGTACTCAGCAATATATACATCCTCAGAGACTTGCTGGTTTCCGGTCGCCATCGGTGTCCAGCCTTAGGGACACAGAAAGTACATCTACGTGGTTCGGAAGAATACGAGGCGGAGCAGGAAGTCAAGCAGACGGCGGAGCAGCCGGGGGAGCAGCCGGGGGAGCAGCCGGAGGAGTAAGCGGGGGAGCAAACGACGAAGCAGCCGGCGGAGCAGGCGACAGAGCAGCTGGAGCTGGAGGAGCAGCAGGGGATCTACTACCCCACCGGATCTACCACCATCTGACGGTGGAGGAGCCAGAGGAAGACAAATGTCTCATAGGCAGAGACGGATTAAGGAATTGGAATTTGCCAAACCAATCAAAATTGAAGATCCCAAAAAGTTCTATGGAAATGCACACAAAGATTTTGATACCTTGTGGGTGTTGGTTCAGGTCTATATAGAAGACCAGCCAGAAAAGTTTCCAAAGGATGAGCGTACCATAGATTGGATAGGATCCTTGATGGATAGTTACGCAGCATCATGGCATATCCAATGGCTCAAGGGCACCTTGTCCGGATTACACCCGAAATTAATGATGGGATATGTTAATGCATTCAAACTTAGGTTTGAAGATAAAGACACAAAGGATGAAGCATATGCAGATCTAGAGAAGGTCCGATATGAGGGTTGCATACGTAATATGTTTACCAAAATCCAGACCTTCACTGATAAGACTATGGTCTCTGGTGCGGCATTGAAGAAGAAGATTTTGGAATGACTTCCTCATAACATCCTCGAGCAAATGCATACTGTGGATCTGACAGGCAAGACCGACCAAGAAATTATTACCATTATTACCAATGCAGGATGGACTGCCAAAAAATGGGAAGCCGCTAGAAAGAACCTTGATTTGAAGGCTTCTTTGAAGACCTATGACAAGAAGCACCCAAAACTTGAACGGAATCACGTTAAGCCAGAAGGGTCGGAACGTAAAAATTTTAAGGATCGGACGGAACGCACAAAGTTGAAACAAGATTGATCGGAACGCAAACCCAGGAAGGACAATTCGAAAACTGAAGGAATAGAATCGTCAGAAATCGAACGACAAAAGGCAGCAGGTGAATGCCTTAGAGGTGCATGGTCCTCGGATAGGAAAGGGAACCATAGGGTCAACGATTGTATTAGGTCTATCAAGTTAGATCAGGGTATGGTGAGTTACCCAAAGGCCAAGGAATATCAAAAAATGAAGATACCCAGGATAGAATTGGCTAGCAACAAGGAAGACAAGTCGAGTTCGGACACTGAGAGTTCTTACTCTGAGGAATCGGAAGATGAAGAGTCGGAAGGTGAGTATCTTGATGAGAAAGAAGAAACGCAAGAGGAAGATAAAGAGGACCCAGAAAGGAATTGGTGGAATTTGCCGACAGATTCAGAATGATTACAAGCCACATTAGGCTTGCAGGTCGCAATTAAGGTGTAGCTCACCTATTTTGAGAGGAAGAACTTTTTTTTTTGTGTTTGTTTTTTCCTCAGAGGATGATCGGAAGATCGAAACGGCTGGCCCATAAGGACATACGAAGTACTACCTTAACTAGTCACATACATCATACCCCGCCTTTTAATCCTTTGTGGTTATGCTATTGTCGAAAGGATAGCAATCACAAAACGCAAAGCTTCAGAACCTCTGGAGAGGAAACCAAAGAAAACTAACGCGTCTACCGATTTCATTTACTACCAACCAGCTCTTCATCCGAAAATTAGGAAGGTATCGTCCATGAAATTCGGCAAGTAACCTGTATATCGATTTTTTATTGACTATGACGGCAAATATTTTCCTTTGAGATGCATGCTCAATTTAGGAAGTACCTCCTTTGTTATTTCACCCGAAGCTGCAAAAGCATTTTCAATACCGGTGGTTAAAAGACTTACGCCTATTAAGCCAGGAGATGTTTCAGGAACCACACTCAAAACTGAGAATTTGTTTACCATACCATTAGGAGTATTCTTCGGAAATCATAGATCTTATAATGAGCAGGATCACGCTTTTGAAGTAATGAAAACTTCACAGGATTATGATGCGCTGATCCCAGCATGGTACTTGGAAAAACATAAAGCCCGTGGAATGACGACAAGTCATCTACATTTTCCTCATTGCCCGACTGAGTGCTATAATAATGGGAAATTACACCCCGAATATTCTATTACTTATGATAAAAGAATTGCACTTAATGATTAGGCAATACATATTGGAGTAATAGTTATGAACAATCCGTCTATAGCTCAGGAACTACCAACACATTATCATAAGTTTTTACTCTTATTCGATCCGAAAGAAGCCGAGAAACTACCGGATACTAAGGACTCTGATCGTCGAATTGAACTATTAGGCCATGAAGATAAGTTACAGATGGGTCCAATTTATCAATTATCCCAAGTGGAAGAAAAATTATTGATTAAATATCTCGATACAATGATATAAGAAGAAAAAATCCGTCCATCTTGTAGTACCGTTGGAAGTCCCATTGTATTTGTACCTAAGCCCAATGATCGCGGTCTACGTCTTTGTATCGATGATCGACATCTCAACGATTATACGAAAACAGAGAGAACACCGTTACCAGTAATGGAAGAGCTATCAGCTCGAGTGTTCAGAGCTACACACATTACCAAAGTTGACCTAAAGTCAGGATTGTATTTGATTAGGATGGCACTTGGCCATGAAAAATATACAGCTTTCCGTATCAAGTTCAGATTGTATGAATATTTGGGTATGCCTTTCGGACTATGCAATGCACCTGCTACGTTCCAAAGGGAAATTAACTGAATCCTGCGACCTCTGTTAGGTTTAGAGTTGGTCATTAAAACTGACGTTCATATTGACGAGGACGAAGGGATGGTAGTCGTAGCTTATATCAATGATATACTAATAGCTACCAAGGAATCGCTGGAAAAACATCATAAACAAGTTTCGAAGGGTTTTCAGCTGCTAATGGATAACCATATGTGCATCGAAATAGACAAGTGTATTTTCGACGCTTCCGAAACCTCCTTTCTAAGATTTATGGTCAGTGGTTCTGGCTTACGCATGTATCTGGAGAAGGCAAGGGCAATTGTTGACTGGCCTCGACCAACATCCAGGACAGAAGTGCAACAGTTACTGGGTCTATGGAATCTTTATCGAAGGTTTATTCAGAACTTCTCAGCAATCGTATCACCAATTACAGATTTACTTCAACAAGATATGATGTTCGATTGGGGAGATGCCCAGGAAGCAGCTTTTCATTAAAATAACAATATTATTTACTTCCAGAAGAACCCCGATTCTCAGACATTACGATCCAGACAGACCAGCACTACTGGAAACAGATGCCTCCGATTTCGCGATAGCAGGTATACTATCACAGAAGTTCGAGTATGGCAAAATTCATCCTGTTAGATTTGTCTCAAGAAAGCTTATTCCAGCTGAATTAAATTACGACGTTTACAATAAGGAAATGCTAGCAGTAGTATTTTCCCTTCGAAAAAACCGATAGTATCCGCAAGGAGCCGAACATACGACAACAATCTTTTCGGATCATCTTAACCTTCCATACTTCAAATCAGCGATTTTGCTTAATCGAAGACAAGCTAGGTGGTCAGAGGAACTTAAGCAATATAATTTCCAACTTCTGTATCGCAAAGAGTCTTCCAATACAAAAATAAATATACTTTCTAGGTGCCCGGCATTCACCTCTAGAGAAGGGGGTACAACTTCTGCAACACACCAGGCAATGTTACAGAATGAACAATGGCTGGAAGTTGGAGCTATGGAATTGGATCTCGCCGACGACTTCGAATCAATTCAAATATCGGCCATTGAAGTAGAGCAACTGCTGCCAAAAGCGAAAGAAAGGATTAAGGAAAATGCCATGTTGGACGATAGGTATAGAGAGCTTTGCAAGCAGTTGTCGTTGGGAGGAAATGATGATAAGAGCTTTTCAATTAAAGATGGATTGCTGTGTTGGAAAAATAGAATCTACGCACCCAAAGGAATGCGACAGGGAATAATGCAATCGGAAAATGACTCAAAAGTTGCCAGTCATTTCGGACAAAGATGAACCCTCCAACTTATCACCAGAAACTTCTACTGGATAAATATGGAACACAACATATGGAAGTACTGTAATGAATGTAACATATGCCAAAGAACGAAAGCTCCAAGGCATGCGGAACATGGACTTCTGCATCCATTGGAGTTGGCATGTAAACCATGGACGCATATCAGTACGGATTTTATTACCGACTTACAAGAATCCGAAGAAGCTACCATGATCTTAGTGGTGGTAGACAGGTTTACCAAAATGGCGCATTTTATCCCGATCAGAAAAAAGGATTCACCAACGGTGGCCAGAGCCTATCTGGAGAACGTATGGAAGTATCTTGGATTCCCTGAGGATGTAGTTTCCGATAGGGATACCACATTCACAGGGAGCTTCCTTACGGATCTCTATACTTACTTAGGGATTAAGTGAAGCATGTCCACGGCGTATCATCCGCAAACCGACGGGCAAACAGAACGCATCAATCACGTAATCGAGTAATATCTAAGGTCTTACTGCAACTACAAACTAAATGATTGGGTGTCAATGCTAGCAATGGCCAAGTACGCATACAACAATTCTAAGCATGCAACAACTAAGATATCTCCTTTCTATGGGAATTACGGATTCAAGTTACGGACTAAGTGCCCAACGGAGATCCCATTCAGGAACCCAGCATCCGAATTGTATGGCCACTATATGTCAAGCGTTCACAAGAAACTGGATGTACGATTGTCAGAATCAGTCGAGACGATGAAGACGCATTACACCAAGAAATGGAAACCTATGGAACTGTTAAAAAAGGGGGATTTAGTTATATTAAACAGACGGAATATTCGAGCGAAACATAGGTGCAAGAAGTTGGAAGATAAAATGTTAGGTCCATTCAAGGTGTCATCGGTCGGAAGCAATCTTTGGTATTGCAAGATTAAGCTACCAGATTCATGGAAAATCCATCCAGTCTTTAACATCAATTTACTCGAGCGATACAAAGGGACCAATCTGAAGAAACAAATACTTGAAATTGAAGCTGACAGCGAGGACTGGATAATGGAAACAATTATAGCAAGCGGACCTTCTGACGGCAATCCTAAGCAACATGTGTTTGTGGTTAAGTGGAAGAATTATACGCAGGAAGAAAATATGTGGAAGACATATGAGAATGTAGTGGGGCACAATATGAGATTACTGGAAGATTATTATAAATATAATCCGGCAGTGAAAAGAGACGGAAGGTTGAAAAAGAAAGAACGAAAGAAGGTATCTATAAGGAAGAAAAAATAAGGAAGTCATTGGGGAAGCAGTGGATTTATTTTGTTACCGTTATTTGATTTTGGTTGTTAGTTTATGGCAGAGCACTGTTGAGGTCACCGGTCTGAGAGAAGGGAGTAATGTTAGGGGCTATCTCTCAGCAGTGATAATGATACTTGATTACGAGTACAAGATGCATACATATCGTTGATATACATAACACCTATGCATCTGTCGTTCAAGTGGTCAGTAATATGCTCCTTAGCGGGAGTTCATACTAAGTCGCACGAAGTGTGGGTACTTCGTTCACTCCTGGATACTTTGCAGGACATGCATGATGGTCATGCATGGCAGTTGATAGTCAATGTGCGATTAAGAGAACTCTTCTCCACAGCCTGTTATGGTCTAGGACTCGGAGGGGCACATTCCAGTCTGGAGATTGGTCTCAACCTTAGCATGATATAACTGAGGGATTAGTGACGTAGGCGCCGGCCTAGAGCGAGCACTACTCGTTGGCTCAAGTAGTCTGGATCGCAATGTAACCTCGTATCAGATACGAGGTAACGCGTGAATAATCTACGTTGGCGTAGTATCGGTTGGTCGCCGATTAAATCTATGACGCAATTAAATAACTCACTTGCGTGAGGGATTTAAGAGGCGAGAAGCATTGCCAACTTGGTTGGTAGATGTTCCAGCTACTGACTCGTACATTTGCAAAGGATGTCTGAGTTAAGAAAGGATAAGCTGATATGATAAAATGGATGGCCTGATTCCTATCAGGAGCGTAACGCTTTCAAACCACATTGTAAGGACACGATTAGCTGAGGGTGTCGTGGCAAGTTATCACCGGGTGCTGAGGGGCATGGCCACAATAGTACAATCACACCTGAGGATGAGCGAGGACTATAAAAGAGCCAGCGTTGCTCGAAGGATTGGAGGGACAGGATCCACAAGATTAGCTTTCAGAGAACACCGAAGACAATCTTAAAATATTAATAATAATTCTATCTATTTCAATTATTACTACTGTTATACATCTCCGCCACCAGGCAACGTATGTCTGGACGACGGTTGACACAATCCGAATACGCTCTGCAACAGATTGTGGTTCAATTCAGCGAACTACTCTTACAGCTGGACGAAGCTGGTTTAACCCACACCTACCGAGACATTTTTCGTTTCTGCGAAATCGAGAATATTGACCACCTGGTATGGAGGTACTTGAACCCCGGCGCATCACCATTCGAGGAGTGGGCCGAAGAGTGGTTGCACGACGGGGAAGTTTAATCTTCTTATACGAAGGAGATAGATTGTGGAAGAGATTTAATTTGGCACCCTCTTGTGTAACGGTGGAAGAGGTTGAATCTTAGGACAACACGAGGAAAGAAAGAGATCATTAGATAGGTGGTCGTACTTAGTTCAATAAATTTTGTATTGATTATTGGGATTAAGAACCCCCGTAACATTTGTGCAAGTCACGTGATGTCTAGGTCAGGATGCTGTCGGTGAGTATAATATGGGAGGAAAAGAGAAAGAAGGTGTAGCCGGGAAGAAGGGATATATAAACTCGAGTTCCGGCAATTTCTTGGTTCAAGGTTCAACTTGTGAGTTTTTGTTGGTAAATGAACACAAAATGGCCCAGCCTTTATTTTTCAGAACCACCAGGCTCCTCATGAACGACAAGCCTCGAGACAAGATTTAGCACTCACCGAGAGGACAGTTCACAACGCCGGGCATTTCGTGTGCATCACACATTTATTTCACGGCTCAGACCTCGTGCATCTCGGAGCAAACTTAGTAGTGCTCAGGATGTCCCAACTGTGCAACCATCCAACACAGCTACCAACGCCTAGTAGTGAAAAAAGCACACGGAACTGATATCATAGGATAGAGAATGCGTCAGTGTTCGCTTTGCGATGGTGTTTCCTCTGCCAAAGGTGGATTTCGACCGGGAAGCTGAAGACATACACAATCCATGGTTCGAAGTATTGTGCCAAGAACAAGTGCAATACTATGAGAATTGCACCAAGAAGGCATAAAGATCCTTCAAGCGGTGCAAATAGACCTTCAGACATTGCTGCAACAGTGAATATCAATGCTGACCTTAATCTGGGTTTAATCTGATCGCAGTTAACCCCATAATTGACTGCTTTTCAAGGGATCTTGTCACTGAGTATTGTCAGGGTTTAGAGTCTAGCGCAGTCCACACTGCACCTCCCTTGTTTGTCGAAACCCTCCATGGTCGCTCAAATAGGAGTCTACCTCGCCTGCTGTTGCATATGCATGCACAGACAATTATTCCTACTTTCTTAACATCCAACATCTATATTGGACTATGCATTCCCAAAGCCCTCACCCTGACACGACTCCAGTCGTACGAAATCTTTGAAGTCCTGCTAATCGTCAGAATCAACACAAGTGTGGGCCTTCAGGGAATTCTCAACTTCCACCTGCTAAGACACCCATTTCCGTACCGGCTGGCGAGAGGGATTCCTCTCAAGGAGAGAGTTACGTAGCCTCTACAATTCCAGGTCAGAACTACACCCCCTCATCATCGCTGGACAATTCTCACGTTGCAGATATTGATCAACGCGTGACTTCCACCCAGTCCGCAAGACAGCGACAGTCAATAAATACTCCAACTGCCACGCCGAGTACAAGCAGTCGTAGCACACCAGAACCCAGAGGAACGTCAACGCATCACGTTGTATCCAGCCCCGCATCCGGCATTGTTATTACTCCCACACCTCTCAGCAATCTTGAAAACCTGCCTACCCCCATCCCTGATCCAGAAGCCCGCGCGACACTTACAAATCCACTCTGTACGCGACCTGCTGAAAACAATCAAAGACAGAGGCAGTGCCAATTGCAACTCCAGGTGGTGTCTACACCTCGATCGATGGTCTCCGGCAGTCGCAGCATCCATCGGCTTGGTCACTCAGGAAGGACGCGTCTTGTGTTTGCAATGGGCAGACTTCTGGATCTCTACATGTGGAACAGACGGCCATTTATGTGTGCAAGCGACTTGGAGACAGTAAGTTATGCAATGCGACGCGTTTCAAAAGCATTAGCTAAAGCCCCACACTGACAGATAATAGAGACATACTGGAATACGGCTATGCAGCAACACAACATTTGGTCCATCGCATCTGAGGCGAGCACAAAGGAGATCTTGAAAGAGGTATGCTTAAGCAACGGCCCACGTTGGATATTACATGCTCAAACCGGTACCCGGTTCGAGCACAAGTCAATAAGATTAAATCCCATTTTATTCAATCAGCAAGAAACAACATAGCAGAGCTTTATGATCTCCACTGCTTGGAATCCGCCGCAGAGCGTTTGGAATTCATCGATTCCCTTCTGGCAGACAATAAGTATCATTTTCCTGTAGCAGAGCGTGTGGAAGGTGATGTGCGCGGCCCAAATCCAACACAGAGAGAGTCAAAAGCTGCGAACAAATGGCCAGGGTCCACTTTGCTTTCAGGCAGAAGCAATCCCATGGTTTATCTACATCCAATTTTATCATTGGGCGAATAACCTTGGTAAGTATGCTGATGGAATTTATGATTCCATAATTAATGACAAGGATGGTCATATACCCTCACCACTGATCATGTTTACCTGCACCGCGTTGCGCCATGCTCACCAGGAGTGGCAAACGAACAAAGATGTTCATCCAAAATCTTCCAAGTTAAAGCTGAAAGCAAACAGACCTGATCGCTAGAACTACTTCAATCATAAGAATGACGGTGGTAAGAACACATCCTGCGGCGCTGCAATGGGTCGCAAGTTGTTCACCTCGCCTGGCATTGCAGACATGTATACATTCTTGATGAATACCTGGAACACACTACCAGAGAGCTACCAATGGAGGGTGTATAAAAACACTCTTGCTACAGTCCAGGGTCCAATCCAACAGGCGGAGAACCCAACGCCTGCAGTGCTCATCATCGTAAAAGCAGCGCATATTGGCAATGCTATTCTTCCCGACTATTTGACCTCCGAAGTGGCGCTTGAGGAGCCTGAGAACAGAAGCACTGACCCAAACATCCCGATAGACAACAATTGCACGGATGACGAACTGCATTTCGAGATGCCAGGGGGCAGCGGAGATTACGAAGAAGAAGATGACGAAAGCGACGAGTGCGATGCCATCCGCACTGCCAGCCGGCCACGACGGCCCGCAACCGAACTCAAGAGGTTTGTCCTTGGAACCAGCGATGTTGATGAGTATGAGGGCGAGGTTGGCGATGATGCGGATGCGGATGCGGATGAGGAGGAAGCAGCATCGCAAGCCGATGATGGATCAACGCAGAATGTGGAGGACTAACCTGGGAACCAGTGATGTCGACGGGTATCAGTGTGAGGATGGCAACGATGCGGATACGGATACGGAAGAAGATGCATTGCAAGCCAATGATGGATCAATGCAGAATGTGGAGGACCGACCTAGGAACCAGTGATGTCGACGAGTGTGAGTGCGACAACGGTGACAATGTGGATACAGATAAGGAGGAAGAAGCATCGCAAGCGAATGATGGATCAACGCAGAATGTGGAGGACTGAGGGCATAGTACTAGAGAGTGTGAAGATTGGACAGTATATTTCAGACTTGTAAAATATGTTAATGGCGAAGCCAATGCAACAGCAAGCGATGTATCTGAAGTGAAGACTATTGCAATAAGTGACAAAATCTCAAAGCTAAACATCAATGAGAATGCGGCATGTGGCTATCGGCTGAAGAAAGGCATAAACATCGCCCGGCGTTGTGTAAATGGCTACAGCATAACTGCAGCCCCTGAAAACAGTGTAACACACGTGTCGTTCTGATGCTGCATATACCAGGTGCAGCGTAATGGAGGGAAGTTTTCAACGCGACAGGAAGCATGTGATTCTCCATCAGAGTGTACGACGTTTCGTTAGAGCAGTCAGAGCTATCCGGAACACCCAGGTATTTCTGACGGAAACTATGGTTGTTACTGATGTGCATCTGGAGTACGTATGTGGGTCAATTATAGAGGCCCAAACGCAATCACCACCAGGGACCAGTACCCACCTCCACACATAGGTGATCCCATTGATCGGCTACACGGGTCCAGGGTGTTTACCAAGCTCGACCGAGCCAGCGGTTACCACCAGTTACGCATACACCTGTATGACAGGTTCAAGATGGCATTTATTGCTCCCGATGGCTTTTGTGAGTGGACGGTTATTCCGTTTGGCCTGGCCAACGTGCCGTCAGCGTTTATACGCTCCATGCATTGCATTTTGGGCCAATAAAAGAAGTTTGCAATTGTCTACCTGGATGACGTGCTGATTTTCTCTTGCAGTTTGGCCAAACACAAGATGGATGTCGACACTATCCTCCTGCCAATTTGGGTGGCGCATCTCGAGTTGAATGAGCGAAAATGCATTTTTGAGGCCACTAAGACGTCGTTCATTGATTCCAAGGTCAATTAGAGTGGAATTCACGCAGAGGACACGAAGATAGCACCAATAAATGACTGGCCAGTACCGGTGAGCACAGCCCAGCTTCCATTGTTCCTGGGGTTGGCAGGCTACTATAGGAAATTTGTGCACAAGTTCGCAGACCAGACCACACAGCCATCCGTATTGACCGCTGATCAAAGCACCTGTCGATGCCTTCGGAAGAATCTGGTGGAGTTCGACGACATTCGGAGGGCGTCGGCGTCTACACTGGTGCTGGCACTATGCAATCCTGATCGCGACTACAGCCTGTGCACCCATGCTTCAGACGTGGTGATTGGAGATGTTCTGGCTCAAAAGCAACTCCGGGGAGCAGAGGGCTGGCTGGTGGAATGTCCGCTTGGCTACTATGCTCTCAAAAATTACATGGCGGCGAAACGCATTATGCAGCATACGACCACGAGTTATTGGCGGTCCACAACAATTTGGTGCACTAGGAGCCTTACCTTAAAAATCGCCATACGTCAGTGTATACAAACCAAGCGTCACTACATCATATCCTGAGCCAGCGGAAGCTTTCTAGCTGCCAATTGCGACACCTCGATAAACTACAGCAGATCCACTGTTCAATGAAATACTTCCTGGGGGCGGTGAATCTGGTAGCGGATGCGTTGAGCAGAATTCACCATCCAGTGTCAGCTACCCCAGCAGCCACCATCAGCATACATACTATAGAACTCCAGATCATTGGTGCAGAGGAAGGGAAGCAGGAGGTGTGTGAGTTACTGGTGGAAGATGCGTATTTCAGTCCAATTGTCAATGTCCTTCACAAGGAAGCCAAGGTAACCGAGGAGGTGGTAAATCTGGCGTCTCAGTGTTCGAAAGGAAAACTCCATCGGAACAGCGTGGTGGGAGCAAGACTGTTCCCACTGAATCGCAGACTTCATTGTCACAGGTATACTGGGGTGCTCTGCATTCTGTTGGTCATGCAGAGCGACGTTATCTCGGAAGCTTATAACTCTCCGCTTGGTGGTGGACACCAAGGAGCTGAAAAAACGGCAGCTGCCATTGCATCACAATTTGATTGACCTCATTTAACTCAGACCGTATGGGCATGAGTTTGGTGCTGCAACATTGGCCACCGTGTCAAGCATCCCAACTAACTCCGGTATGCCTTGATGCAACCGCTGCCAATTCTGGAGACATGGGCGTCAAGGGTTTATTTCGATTTTATTACAAAATTACCAGCTACCGCCAAAGACAGCTATGACTGTATAATTATGATTGTCGATCCACTAACCAAGAGAGTCACCTAGGGAAAAGGATCTAACTGCAAAGACTTTCACCAGAGAGTTTATTGACATGTGGGTTCGAAATAAGGGAATTCCGGATGATATTATCTCTGATGGGGATACGCGCTTTATGTCAGATTTCTGGGGATCCCTGAAGGCCCAACTGGGAATCAAACAGCGTCACAGCAGCGCCTACGATCGCCAAACAGACAGCCAAGTGGAGGATCTGAATGCAGTCGTCGAACACTATTTGAAGGCATACGTGGTTCAGCGCCCAAAACAATGGGACCGCCTGCTACCCTTGGCTGAGTTCACCTACCACGCAGTGTACCATAAGTCTCTCAAGCCTTCTCCATTTCGGGTCGACATGGGATTCAACGCAAGAATGCCAATTAATCTGCTCATATCAATCCCGAGAGTCGACCGGATGCCAAAAATCAGTCTCGAAGTGGATGAGTTAGCAGAACAGCTGATGTCAGATCTCTGCATGTTGAGAGAGCGCTCGGAGGAACCGCAAACAAGGATGATTTTGGAAACTAATAAGTCTTGCCACCTGCACAATTTTGAGGTGGGAGATTCTGTTTTTCTTGACACCAGGATCCTCCTGATTGGCAATGCAAATCTTACCAAATTGGACTCGGCAAATCTTAATTCCAGCAAGTTTCAACAGCCTATTTGCGGCCCGTTTCACATCACTGAAACCATCTGTGCCAATGCTTTCAGGTTGAATACCCCAGCTCACTGGAAAATGCCCAATGTGTTCAACGTCGCCTGTCTGAAACGAGGTCGTGTGGATTATGGCAAAGATCATCCTCCACCACCACTGTTGCGTACCATGACCGACAAGGATCCAGAGAATGAAGTTGAAGCCATTTTGGAGCATCAGGACACTTCGGCCAAAACCCTACAATATAATGTGGAGTGGCTCGGATATCCTGAACTGGATTGGCAACTGTTGGCCAATTTGAACGGCGGCTGCAGAGATTTGCTGCGAGATTACCATCAGAAAATGCATCTCGTGGTCTATAAATGGATGTTCGAAGTCCAACAAATGGGGTTCTTGCACTTCATATGGCTGTTGACCCACAGAAGGAGGTATTGTCAGGGTTTTTAACGGAATTTTTTTTTTGTTTGCTTTGATTTGGGAGCTGGCACTGTTTTTCTTGGAGCGGAGGTAGTTGTGGGAGGTTTGGACGTGAACATAAGGTGCGGCTCAGTGCAGCTCTGCTGCAGTGTACTGACCAGGTTACCCGGCACTGGCACAATCGACCTCCACACAGCTAGCTAGGAAATAGTCTCAACCTTCTCACGACCCCTCATCTTGCAGCTTTTGTATGGGGATTCTGGAGGAATCAGTTCTAGCTCGAGGAGCATAAGAAGAGGGTGACAGGATTTGATAGAACTCCCAGTCTTGAGGAACCACACATATTGCATGGATCAACAAAAGCTCAACATGAGTACATGTCAACAAGAGCTGGAAAGAATAGAGTGTTAATTTCATTGTCTGGTAAAATAATACATCCACAAAGGTACAAATCAACTATATCCTTCACTCTGTGTACATGTGTACTTGCGCAGCTTATAGTAAGCTTCCCATGGACCTCTGCACAATGTGCAGTTTATAGTCAACTACAGTCCATGTATAGCGGTATGCACCTGTGTCTATGGACCTGTATAAAACTGGTGGCCAGAGATAGATGAATACCTGTGTTTACTACATGGCTGTTACAGCACTATGGAGTCCACTGGAGAGCCTACAGGCACTTGTACACCATATCAGAGCCTGCTTGATGTCTCCATAACACAGCAATACTTGAGAGCTGCAGCTGGGAAATCCATACTTCGAAAGGAGTTCGGTTTTCCACATAATGCATTTGGGCAATGAACATGTGTATGTTTCTGGATGGTTTGACATGAATGTTGATGAACTGAATCTACTTCTCTAAGTGCTTCTGGTACTACAATCCCCATTACCAACACTATCAACATTATCATCATCACCATGGCCATCATACTATTGCCATCATCACAATCCACACTGGACAGAATGTGCACACATATACCCAAAATCTTTAGGCTGCGGACAGCAGATTTCACTAGAACATCTGAGTCCCAAGATTCAATTTTCTACTTTGTCTGGAGAGTCTAAATTTGTGATTGTCAATACCATCACTATCAGGCAGTGTGAGATCATATTGTGGTGGGCAGAATCAAGATAAGGTTCACACTTTGATATTGACCAATGATATAATTTCTGCCATGATGTGCTACCCACTGCCCACTACCCATCATCTGCCTCCTGGTGTCTGGTGGCTGCAACTCTGCAAGTCTCTGGATCAAATACCAAGAAGTATACATAATAGCATATAGTCAGGTGAAATTCAAAGTGTCTTGCCTCTGGAGCATGAACTTGGAAGCATAGAGCCAAGATGGCTGGGAGTGTATCCTATAATGCAATTAGTGTCATGCTTCTGAGCTTGCTTGGGAGTGTGCTTGAGAGCATTGTGGCAGCCTACAAAAGAGCATCGACAGCTGTGAGTGTACCATTGAGTGCAATTGGGAGAATTGGTAAGAGCATTGTCAGAAGTGAAGTGGTGATTTTACCTGGCAATGTCCCTGGGGCCGTACCTCGAGTGTACTTAAAAGCATCTTGAGAGTTTCCATGGAAGCTTAGAGTCATGCAGGTTCAGCATGTATTATTGAGTGTAATTGGAATCATACTTGAGATCATACTCGGGAGTGTACTTAAGAGCATCTTCAGAGCTTACCTGGGATTGGGTAATGAAGTGTACACCGTAGTATTGTTGAATGCCGCATGATGTGTAGTATTCAGCGCACAGAATTATATGCATATCATAGGAATGTAGTCAATGTGCACGTTCATAGGAGCTCCTGCTGGTATGCATCAAATATGCTATATATTACAATTCCCGAAACCACTTCTCTATAAATTATACATTATGTAATGTTATTTTTCTTGCTGTACCTATCTACTCCAGAGTCTTCTAAATATATACACTCCATATCACCCAGTCCTCCTTTGTTATCACTGTAATTGTGTACACCACCATCCCACTGTTGACTTTCCCTGACAATGTGAGTAGTGGAGTTATAATATGGATATTTCCACCACCCTGTATACTGTCACGGCTCTGGGAGATACGAAGATACATGGGGAATATGGGAAGGGTGGTGAAGGAATTGTGTTACGGAAAGGCAGAGACGTTAGGAGATGCGGAGGAAGTGACGAGATGGTGGCGGTATAATTCGGTGTGATAAGGAAGTGGCGAGAGGTATTGCGACATCGGATAATATGGCGTGGTTGTACTGAAAAGGAGTTTTGCTAATGGTGTGTGAGGTGTTGCGATGCCGGATGATATGGCGTGGTTGTACTGATAAGGAGTTTTGCTAATGGTGTGAACGATCATAGGATGGGATTCAGATGGTACATCGGAGCATGAGGAATGGTTCGAGGGTGGCAGACAAAATGTATATAAAGAGAGTATTGTTGGTGTTGGAGAATTTCCTTTTCTTCTCTCTTTACTCGTTCTCTTGTATAGCAAAGCAAGTTACGACTTTGAAACAGTTCCGACTCTTGTCCTGTCTTGATTCCTTCGAAACGAATATCGAGCATCTTGTCTTGTTTTCCGATATCACATTATTGTCACCAATATCACCTGCGCCCAACCCCACCCGTTACACTAGAACGAGTCCCACCATAACGTACCTGATATTGAATGTGCCTATACCCCTCTACAGGGTGTAAGCATTGTTCTGAACCTTGCTCTGTTTCTTGTTGGGTTTACCTAGCACTGAACCACGGTTCGATACACGTTTGCTACGATTGCGTTGACGAGTTACTCCGTCTTACCGGATTCAATATTCGCCAATACTCACATCGATCACCATATTCGAATGCAGAAGTACGACAGTAACTGCTCTTCACAAACATATTGGTTTGATCTTGCTGGAACCCCTAGTCCTGATTTTGAACCCGAGCCCTTGAACACTTTCGACAGCATCGAAGCTATACTTACAGCAACGTTTGAGGAAGAACCCCTCGAAGCTTACTTTTGGGAGCAATTGACTGTTCCCTCTCCTAGGAATACTTATTGCACAGACGCAGCAAGAGACCGCGGTGGACTCGATATTAACAATCCTGTGTTTGGACCACACTGGACCAGATACTCCGGAGCACACTCCTGGTTTCCTTGCGACCCTGAAGAACCCTGTGACTGCGAAGGACATAATTGCGCAGGAACCCATTCAACTGTTAGACATGCAGCAGCAGCGGCAACAACAGCTAAGTCTTTGGGAATTCCGCTAATTGTCACAGTACCACGGACTCCGACTCCTTCCGAACTAGACTCATATAATTGGCTTTGGTAGATGTGCTTCATCCGCTGCCATGTCATGATTAACAGAACCCTGAGTGGCCCTGGTGTCTAACGAGGACCAGGGGGCCATCATGGCACTCTTCGATCTTCAAAGGGAGGTCATAGAATTCGAGGAGGTGATAGAGGCTCTCGGACAGACACAGGAGGTGTTACCATGGGTGGCACAGTACTCACTGCCAATCCGGGAAGTACAGATGGTGTGTGAGCACCCAGAACAAATCATTGATCTACAACGACAGATCAAAGACCTACAGACAAAGCAATTCCTGCCCCTGCAGCGCGACCATACCGAGTTAGAATGGCAGATACGGACTCTGAAGGACAAGAGGGACGAAGCCCGATGGAGACCCACGGCACCAGGGACAGACGAGGAACTTCAACAAGAACTGGCGGACATGACCCAGGATGCACAGCAATCTGGAGAGGAAGCCCGCAGTTTGAGGCTACAGTTAGCGAATGCCTTCACGTTGGCAGCCAGAGTGGCCCCGCCTGCCACCCAGGCTCCAGAAGACAGAGGCGAGAAATTTCCCGACTCCCTGGAGTTTTCAGGGACGGATCGAACTCAGTTGAGAGAATGCATTGGTCAACTCCGGATGGTCACATGACACAAGACCGCCAGTTTTCCCCAAGAACAGTGGAAGATGCCATATGCATTCAACCGCCTGATGGGAGTAGCCTTAGGCCTGATTTTGCCACACATCCGGGAGGACAGAATGATAGTGCTGGAAGATCTACCAGCTTTTATACAACTCCTAGAAGCAGCTTTTGGCGACCCCGACCAAGTAGCCACCGCCCAACGGAAAATGCAGGAGATTAAACAAAAAAACCGCAAGTTCTCTCAGTACTACGCTGAGTTTCAAGTTATCGCAGCCGATTGGGATTGGAATCCTTCAGCCTTACGAAAAGCCCTTCAGATGGCGCTGTCGGAAGGGTTGAAGGATTCATTTACCTACAGTGATATGCCCGATGACCTTCCCGCATTTATGACTGTCTGCCAGAAACAGGATAATCAGGTCCGACAACGACGAGCCGAGAAGGCAGCGCACAATAAGGGAGGAGGGATAGGTTTCGCTTCCCCCAGGCCTCCTCCCCCCCCCGACAGCTCCTGAAACGCCTCCAGCGGGAACTAGAGTTGGATATACTGGACCGGCACCAATGGATCTTAGTGCGGGCAGAAGGAGGATCTCGGCAGAGGAAAGTGCAAAGAGGTTTGGGGACGGGAGGTGTTTATGTTGTGGTGGGTTTAACCACAGGGCAGCGGAATGTGCGGCGAGGGAGAAGGCTCAGACGTTCAAGGCAGCTGGAGCAGAGATTAAGGAAGTAGGAACCAAGGAAGGTTCTGAGGAATTGGGAAAAGATTAGGTCAACCCAAGCAGGATGGTGCTTTGGTTGACGGAAAAAGTTTTGTTTTAAATGCTGTAAAATGTTTTGGAATTTTGCGATTATCAGTTAGTAAGGTGGAGGTATTGGAAGGGTCAATGGAAGGGAAACATTTAGTTATAACCTGCACATTGACCGTGAACAACCAAGAGATACCTATACATGCACTAATTGATTGCGGAGCTAACAGCATTGCATTTATGGATCAAGATTTTGCTTGCGATCATCAGATACCCCTTCAGGAACTCAAGGAGAAGACACATGTTGAGGTAATTGACAGAAGACCCATTGAATCCGGGGATATTACCCACATTGCCAAAGTTAGCATGAAGATACAGGATCATAGGGAACAATTACCGATGGTTGTCCCAAAGTTAGGGCACTATCCAATTGTCCTAGGAATCCCATGGCTACGATTACATGATGTGGCAGTACATTTTGCATCCAATACTGTTACTTTTGGATCACAATATTGTACCACACATTGCCATGGTGCACCAGTGACGGTGCAAGGAGTTACGGAGGAACACCCAGAACCAATATATCAGGCCAAGGCTATATATGAACTACAGATTCGACCTCCGAGGCCATTGCAAGGAGATATTGTGATGCTGAATGGAGCTTTGTTTTTCCGTACAGTTAAGAGAGGGAAACTTATGATGTTTAAAGCATCCTTATATGATATTAATAAGGCCATCGAGGCAAAGGATCTGAAGGAACATCCCTTAGAGGAGAATATTCCAAAGCAATATCATGAGTTCCTCCCATTGTTTAGTAATGTACTGGCAGATTGGTTACCACCGCATCGACCTGGAATTGATTACGAGGTATGCCTGAAGGATGGAGAAATACCAACATGGGGACCATTATACTCCATGTCAAGAGCCGAATTGGTGGTTTTAAAAGAATGGTTTGAGCAGAACATGTCAAAAGGGTTCATTCGCCAATCATCTTCACCGTTTGCAGCACCAGTTCTGTTTACAAAGAAACCCGGTGGAGGATTGCGATTCTGTATTGATTATTGAGATATTAATAGCAAAACGATAAAAAATCGGTACCCCCTTCCGTTAATAAAAGAGAAGTTGAATCTTTTAGGGAAAGGTGAAATATATACGAAATTGGATGTCCGAGGGGCTTATAACCTCCTTCGAGTAAGGGAAGGGGATCAACATAAGTTAGCCTTCTGAACGAGATATGGGTTATACAAACCCACATTAATGCAATTTGGAACAACGAATACTCCAGCGGACTTCCAGGGCTATATTAGTAATGCTATTAGAGAGGCTCTGGACGATTTTGCATCAGCGTACCTGAATAACATTCTAATATATAGTGATTCTGAGGAGGAACATGTTGATCATGTTAAATGGATTATGCAACGGTTGTTGAAAGCTGCGTTGTATTTGAAGCCAGAGAAATGTGAATTTCATAAGGAAACGGTGAGATGTTTGCGATTGATTATATCAACAAATGGCATTTCGATGGATGAGGATAAGGTTGAGACTGTAAGAAATTGGAGTACGGAAAAGAAGACTAAGAATGGGAATTTGAATAATCTTTTTGAAGCGCAACAATTCCTGGGGTTCTGCAATTATTGCCGGCGGTTCAGTCCAAAGTATTCTGAGAAAGCAGAGCCGCTGACAAGGCTTACGAAGAAGGATGAACCATTCATATGGGAATCGGAATAACAGCTGGCTTTTGAGACCATGGTAACCGCGTTTACAATGGCACCTGCGCTTCGACATTTCGACCATGAGAAAGAGGTTATTATCAAGACAGATGCCTCTGATTATGTATCTGCAGGAGTGTTATCACAGAGAGATGATGACGGAGTGTTGCATTCTGTGGCCTATTATTCGAACAAACATTCACCTGCCAAGTGCAATTATGATATATATGATAAAGAGCTAATGGCAATTATCAAGGCACTTGAAGAATGGAGACCGGAGTGCAAGGGTGCTGCATATCCCTTACAGCTCATAACTGATCTTGAAAATCTCGAATATTTTATGACAAAGAAGCTCTTGAATCGGCGACAGGCACGATGGTCCGAGTTTTTAACACAGTTCAATCAAGAGATTGTTTATCGACCAGGGAAATCGAATGGAAAAGAGGATGCGTTAATGAGGAGGCCTAGAGACCTCCCTGAGGGGGGGGATGAATGATTAAAAAATATGGAGCAGGTAGTTTTGAAGCCACATAATTTGCCAGAACAGTTGCGGATATTGGCAAATGATTTACCTGTACAGGAACGTTCTTCGATATCGAATCTTTTTAACCAGGCATATCAAGAGGACCCGTTGCCGGATAAGATATTGAAGGCTATAAAGGAACGTGATAGTCTGAAAGAAATTACAGTAGCGGAATGTACAGAACAATATGGACAGGTGTGGTATAGGGGAAAGCTTTATGCTCCCGAGGAAGATCAGTTGCGGTTACGATTCATCCAGGAGCACCATGATACGGCATTGGCTGGACATCCAGGACAAGCAAAGACATTTGGCCTTCTGGATAGACAATATTACTTGAAGAACATGCAGAAACAGGTGGATCAGTATGTACAGAATTGCCATAGCTGTCAATGCTCTAGGACCTTGAGGCATGCTACGTTTGGAGTTCTTCGGCCTTTATCAGTACCAGAGTAACCATGGGAAGATATTTCTATGGATTTTGTGGTTAGGTTGCCAGAGTGTGAAGGGTTTGATGCAGTCTGGGTGGTGGTAGATAGACTTTCGAAAGTGCGACACTTTATTCCATGCCATACAACGATAGATGCGGTAGGATTGGCGATGTTGTTTCTTTCGGGAAGTTGTATGCCTACACGGCCTGCCAAGGACCATTGTTTCGGATCGGGGACCTCAGTTTGCTTCGACGTTTTTGGGACAGATATGTAGCCGGTTGGGAATTGACCAACGAATGCCTAGGGCATTTCACCGTCAGACGGATGGTCATACTGAACAAATGAACATGGGAATGGAACAGTACCTTCGGATATTCGTAAATCATCAGCAGGATGATTTGGTGCCGTGGTTACCCCTTGCTGAGTTTGCCGAAAATAATGGGATATCCAAGTCAACGAAGTGCACGCCATTCTTTGCAGTTCAGGGCGTGGATCCACGAATGACATTCGCAGGAGAACCAAAATTACAATGGGATCAACGGCGCCGGGATGCAGATCAAGTTCAGGCTACGATGCAAGAGGTCCATGAACACGTGCGGGTGGAAATGAGATGAAGTCAAGCATTACAGGAAGAGGGTGCAAATCAGGACGTATACCTGCATCGAATATACAAGTTGGGTCCGAGGTTTGGCTGGATGCCAGTAATATAATAACCATTCGATCAACTCGGAAGTTGGATTGGAAACGATTGGGACCTTTCCGGGTGTGTAGGCAAGTGTCCCCTTAGGCATGTGAGTTAGAGTTGCCGGTATCTATACGTATTCACCGGGTACAACATGTTTCACTTTTTCATCCAGTTGTAAATGATCGGCTTGAAGGACAGGTGGTGGTTCCTCCCCCTCCCGTGGAGGTTGATAGCGAGGAGGAGAATCAAGTTTCGAATGTGGAGGATAGTCGGGTGTATCGGAACCAGTTACAGTATTTGATACGATGGACTGGATATGATTCTTTGACTTGGGAACCTGCAAAGTTCGTGGATGGCTTCCAAGCAGTTGAGGATTTTCATCGACGATGTCCACAGAAGCCAGGACCGCGAGAGAATAGTCTCGGAGGACCTCGAGCCTAATAGGGGGATACTGTCACGGCTCTGGGAGATACGAAGATACTTGGGGAATATGGGATTGGTGGTGAAGGAATTGTGTTATGGAAAGGCGGAGACGTTAGGAGATGCGGAGGAAGCGGCGAGATGGTGGCGGTATTATTTAGTAAGATAAGGAAGTGGTGAGAGGTGTTGCGACATCGGATGATATGGCATGGTTGTACTGATAAGGAGTTTTGCTAATGGTGTGTAACATCATAGAATGGGATTCGGATGGTACATCGGAGCATGAGGAATGGTTCGAGGGTGGCAGACAAAATGTATATAAAGAGAGTATTGTTGGCATTGGAGGATTTCCTTTTCTTCTCTCTTTACTCGTTCTCTTGTATAGCAAAGCAAGTTACGACTTTGAAACAGTTCCGACTCTTGTCCTGTCTTGATTCCCTCGAAACAAATATCCAGCCTCTTGTCTTGTTTTCCGATATCACAGTATTGTCACCAATATCACCTACGCCCGACCCCGCCCGTTACATGTACACTCAACTCCAACTTCTATAGTGTACCCACCATACAGGTCCCAAGACCACTAGTATATCCCTTCAAGTCACCGTAAGTTGGTAATGTTTCTATGTCCAGAGCAATTATTGTCCGCTAAAATGAAGCTTTCTGCCCAGCTAATTGAATTATTTGAAATCCAATGATGTCACCAAGTTTTGCTCTGATCACAACATGTTCTAAGGATGAAACATCCATAAGTACGTCCTATTTCACTTCCCAGTTGCCAATGTACTCCATTGCAAATTCTCTTCATACTACTGTATAAAAACATTACAATAATGGTATTAATCCACAACTACTCACCCAATATCAAAAATATCATGAATGTCACCCTAGGATGTGAAAGCAGGTAGAGTTATATACATTTCATGTATATCACACTTTGTTGTCAGAGTGCAACTTGTAGACTTAAATCAGTGGGTCGTTTTTAATTTGTGTTCTTGTGTTTTGTACTTGCCACTCTAAACCACTCAGCCACTCAGCCACAGAATTATGACCAATAAGAATCGAAAAAGACACATTCCGTGTGCTTATATGAATAATACTAGGTATGGTGGCGGCTTTGCCGCCCCTTTCGGTAAAAAGAATCCTAAACCCCAAAACCCATAAAATCCAGCCAGCCAAGAGCCAGCCCGTCAAGATTGCGTCCAGCTAGCACAGAGTTAGCCCGTCCAGATTACGTCCTGCCAGCCGAGACCCAGCCAGTGCTAGCCTGTCCACATTGCATCCAGCCAGCTGAGAGCCGGCCTGTGCAGATTGCATCCAGCTAGCCAAGAATGATTTCAGAGTGAGTATGTCAGTGTTGTCTGGATCGTCTCCAGCCGGCCAAAAGTCAGCCCCTCCAAATCATATTCAGTTGACCAAGGCCAGCCCGTCCATATCATATTATATTGACCAAGAGCCAGCCTATCTTTATGATGTCCAGCCAGCAAAGAGCTAGCCCGTCCACCCGTCTCAATGGTCTCCTGAAATTCGAGAGCCAGCCCGTCCAGATTACGTCCAGATCACTTCCAGCCAGCTGAACCCGTCCAAATTGTATCCAGCCAGTAGAGAGCAAGCCCGTCTTGATCGACTCCAGACATTGGAGAGCCAGCCTGTCCAGATCACGTCCAACTAGCAAAGGGCGAGCCCATCCAGATCATATGTAGCCAGCCAGGAGCCAGCCCGTCCGGATCGCATCCAGCCAACGCGCCTAGATCATTTCCAGCAAGTTGAGAACCCGCCCACCCAGATTGCGTCTAGCCAGCTTGGATTGCTGACCAATAGCTGTTGTGAGAGCCACACTCAAGCAAAGCGCCACAGTTCACTAATCATGACTGAAAATGACCATCTGCCAACCAATGAGTATTCGGTAATTTGCCACAGTAAGATGGTACGTACCACCATCAACCAATGAGAATGCTTCGAGCCGACAAACCATGTGTATATATTATAGATAGATCTCCTCCTTCTTACATCGATTGAATATGTGAATTCTTAGGATGTTTCAGAAAACCCTCCCGCGATGTGAACAGGTTCCCTGAATTTTCACTTGCGTTTGGTCAGATGCACACAAAACCGACACAGGCACAATGGCCCTTATAGAGACCACTTACAGACAGCTACAGTCTCATATTTTCGTTGGGAAATTGCAATAAAAAGGCACCGAACGTCCTGTCGCAGTGACCCTACAGATTATCAGGGCTAGTGGCATATACACAATGTCTGTAGTCCGATTTTGTCGTGGGATTTAGAATGTTAATCACACTATTCATATGACATCATCCAATCAATGTACACGACAATATTGTTTAAATCTCACTACCCTGGTACTCACTGGTTGTCCGAGGGATAAGATTTGTAGCCTGTCATGGCATACTTGCATGCTGGAGGAACTTGAATCCTCACCGGCTAACACAATCACCACAAGTACATCATCACCATTATCACCACTATCATCAGTGCGATCATTCTGCACGCCCATACGCCACATGCATGCGGGATTTTAATGAAGCCATGTCAAATGATTGTGATTAAAATTGCAAGGAAAAAGCGAACGACCCGAACTGTATCTCTAAAAACCAAGCCATCGTACCCCTTTAAAACCCTCAACACTAAATTGAAATATCACGGTAGCTGCACATAGCTCTGCATGAGATCTATTAGTGCTAAACTACCATTGCGCTATATACACGCTACATGAAGTATTGTTAAGCCAATAAATTAGATCCCCGCTGCTACTGCCACCAATATCACCACTTATATTTTAATTTTTTAATTTTAGCATTAAGTTCAAGCTTAATGCAAGTGATAAGAGGTGTACGAACAATATAGCGGCGGTGGTGGGAGTGGGCAGAGGGAGTACTACTCTTATGGTCGTTAATACCGCCCTGTTAACGGATTGAGGGATGGGGCTTAACAGTATCACTCGCACTGCTATTTGATTTGCATGTTAAATATTCGAGTAGCGAGTGGCAAAGTGTGGCAACAGCATACCCGAAGATATACCCGAAGATTCTTTCTATATGTCGAGTCTTTCTCCTTCTATCTTCTCTGTACCATTGTCCATGCGTACGGTTAACGTTCACCTCCTATCGCATTACACACTGCATGGATTATCACTCAAACCATCATGTGATTTACATGTTGAAAGTAGAGATAGAGAAGCTTGATTGTGTACTATCTAAGAGGGCCACAAGGCCATATATATATAGTCCTACAAGTGCGAACGCGTACGTACTCATCTATGTATAGATCCAGCTAAATAGACAGCAATCTCCCAGCCTCCCATACGGCCATCATCTCCAGCTATACGAAGGCTAAGATCTATTTGTGCAACATTACACACCGTCTGTAGTGGCAAAGCTATGGTGGCATTGTTACTACTGCGAGATCCATGCCACTGTTGGTGTCGTGAGATTGTAGTGTGATACAAACAAAATTTAAATTATATTTACACCACATCTAGTTTACACCATATCTCATCATGGTATTTTACTTTTACGGCTCACCAAGAAAGTGTACCCTAGGGGTGAAAGCAGGCCCATTCTCAGCTTCCACTAAGCTAAATTCGCTAATCCTCTCTTGTTGATATCGAGCTGCGGAATCGGCAAAGATCGCAGTGAATTTCGTGCGGAGGTGCTGTTTGTCGTCCTAACTAAAACAAGAGAACTCACGTCTACTCCCATTCGTACGGAGGTGAGGGGCAGCAACGGAACACCTATTCTATACTGCTGCGCCTACATTGCTTGCTGAATATGTGCCAATGCCTGAGATTGAGTGTTCCGCGCGGTATGTGACATTAAGATGGATAATGTCAACAAAACTCTCGTTTAGCAGCGGGGTTTGTTTCCGCACATCGCCTCTTTTGTACGGGCTGCCCAGTACACTATGCCACCGGTTGTATTCGTTTTGTACGTGAGCTCCGGTCTCGGTTAGCGACTATTCCGCGAGATCGAACTATTGCCGCTGTTATTCATTCTGTCGCTTCGCTTCTCTGGATTTCCGATACGCGCAAATAAGTTCTCGGGCTGCAGCAACACCCGAAAAGATGGCAGCAACCACTACCACAATCTCCATGAGTGCGGTGAAGTGGAATTGCATTTTTTGCAACGGATTGGAAATTCGCTACGCAGATATGCGGTTGCCTTACTACAGACTCTAGCTGCTTATGATTACCGACAGATCTGCCTGGGAGACAGTATGGGTTGGGTGTTCAGCTTTGTCCAATAGTTATCTGCCGATTCCCGATTACACCTAGTTTGCATTGCACCGTAGATAAGCAGGAGCTTCAGCGTCCAGAGAAGTAACGTGAAGGTCCCGCGCTGCTCGTTCGTTTTCAGAAATCGAGATCACCCGAACAATCAGGTCACATTCCTAGCGTCAATCTCATCCAGATGCCATCACTATCAAATCGATGGTTAACTTTAAGTATTAAGTCCAATAGTGTGGGATCAAGTGAGAACCCACAATTCTTATCTTCAGCTATGAGCCAGTACTTCCCACACTATATAGTTAGAACCTTAGATTCAGCGATCAGGTTACACATTGAGCGGCTGAAGAAACCGGATCGCTCCACACCTAGCATATTGCAGATAGCACTTTTACATAACAGCTAGACTATGGGATATCAATTGCTTGCTTGTAGGTTGGTTTCGGGTATTCCGGCTGACATAAGGAATTTATGGTGTTCGTTGAGGCGTGTGGGATTGAGCAGAGAATCTAAGGCATCACAATACACCATTCACATGTACTTTACATGCACAGGTGTAGGAGTGAAAAAAAGTCCATTTTGATGATCTTGAGCAGACGGAAAGGTAGTGTTTGTGATTTTATATTCCATTCCATACTCCTCATTTCCGTCTGTTATATTATGTAATTGGCCAATGTTCCGTCAAGGCACTGAATAATCTCGGGCTGCTGCGAGCGCTCGCAGCAAGTAGGTACTTAAGTAGGCATTGAAATATCAGCCACTAGCCTACTGGGGCATACTTCGCTGGCATAGCGCCGACAGGCTTTAAAAATCAACTGAATGCTAGCAGTCTGGAGACCCTCGTCACGTGACCCTAACAAGCTGAACTTGTGAGGAACGGAGCTAGCTCACAAGCTCGCTAGCTTCGTTTGTGAGAGTCGCTAGACTGAATGCTAGCTTTTTTTCAGCACTGCCCTTTAAATCACAGCCCAGGCAATTGTAGTGACCCTAGGGTGCAAAATGTGTAGTGGCAAATCTCACGACAGTGTAGTGGCAATTCAAGTGTGATTATAGTGCAATTGTCGTGAGGTATTAGTCTCTGTACTAGCTGTGTTTCGAGACGGTAAACAAATGAGAGATATTAGGTTGGTGCCTATACGCCGGAACGCCACGCAAGCGACTCTCCACTGCACATTTAAGTGTTATCATATACGAAAGGCTGCTGATTTGAATTTGCGAACTCCAAATCCGTGTTTCCTAGAGACGGTAACTAACCAGCCATACCAGTTGTACAGATGAGCTGACATAAGTTAACGATTATTGGCAGGGACTTTTTTGTGAAAGATGCTGCAGTGGTTGTCAGGTGCGGTTGAGAGGTTATGAAGTTGTGAGGTACAAATGTTTTACTGCAGGTGTCGTGTCAGTCGGAAGTGATAGCATCCATTCCGAGTGCCGAGATACTATTGAGAGTGTGGGAGTGAACCCAACCGCTGCTGTGGATGCAACATTGACCATGATCGCATGTTCAGGGCGGTAGGTCTGATTTTGCGGTGGGCGATAAATCGAAATTGAAGCCACACACCCCGTCCTAGAAACCGATCCATGATGACAACAGGCTGGTCACAGATACGACTAATGGTCTCAGGTGAGCTCTACAATACCTCGAGAGGACACAACTCCCGCTATCTTAATCTTCAACTCAGTAGCACCAGGTCTGTTATCTGTAAACCTTGGGCGTCTCTTTTGTTAGTCTGCCTTGGTATAAGTCGGCCTCGGCTAGGGCCAGACTTGGCCGGAGTGGTCACCCTGCGATTACTATCAACCAATCACCCACAATTAAACCTAAAGGAGGTTTATGTGAGGATGTGGGGTTCGTCCCCACGGATTGCTAACGACCCCGCTCGGAACAATATTTCGGTCAAATAATTGCGTTGCCGGATAATCTGTGGTAAATCGACCTTAAATATATTGATCTCGGCTCCGAAGTGAGAGAGTTCAAGAGTTTAGAAGCGAGCAAGTGCAAATGGTAGAAGTCGAACGAAGAGTTGGTGCGTGAAACGTTTATTAGACTAGTTTATCAAATGCAGGGTCACGTTTGAAATTGTAGAGCGTTACTTGAAGGATGCGGATTGTGGAGAAAAGAGGTGAGGTTTTACTGCTCGGGTGCAATGACCATAGGTGTGAGTAGAGTACTTCTACTACTCTGCAAACGGCTAGTCCCAGCTTGCATCTGATAGACCCTAATCTAATCTCATACAGCGAGTCACATGTAATAATGCTCCTTTACTAGACTCACTATCATGATATAGCATAGAATTGAGACACAGCTACGGTAATCCGGGATCAACTTCCGGGTCATACCTCATATTTTATTTGCTGGTTCTCGATCGTTCTCGTGTCGGGCTACCTCGTGCATACACTGTCGCCTGGTTGGTACCTCGAATTACTTAGAACTTGGTAAATTCAAATATATTAATACCACCCCAACTTTGTCTCGTGCCCAGCCTCCAACGATATTGCTACTCGAACCTCGTTATCTCGTTGCTGAGCAAAGGTAAGGTTAACGAGAGTCTGGGAATGAGAGAAAGAAAAATGAAGAGCACTTGAATATCCACAAGAAACCTTAATCTTCCGCCTTCCAAGCACTAAGCACCACGCACCGTTGTAGCTGCCTGTTTAAAGATCCCACTCCTTTGTAACCAATGAATCTAATTTGAAATCCTCTCGGCTCATCTCATCGACACCAATCACAGGCGGGCCGAACCCGCTTCCCATCACTGAAAAATCAAACTCCTTTGCTTTACTTGTCCTTGCGTAAGCGCGTCGCCACGAGGCCGGGTTGATGGACTTGGAGAGATTGATCTGATACCCGATTTTGATGGCAAAGGCTGTCCCGCATCTGACAATCATGGCCGTTCGAAGTGGATTTGGCACGCCCTCGTGAGTGCATTCATTTTCTGACAGACGCCACTCGACTTTCGTGGGCGTTTCGGAGACAGAGCTGAGCGACGCTCGTTGGTGCTCTTCAAATTGGATGCTCCGTGCGGCTACAAAGCCCAAACTAGTACTGACACCGCCCACAGCAGGAGCTGTGGCGGTGATATCTGAGCCCACGTTTCGCTGAACCTGCCTCGAATGGCGAGCACCTTGCCACCGCTTTGGCTCGTATGCGATGATCTCAGGTCTGTCGTTCACTTCTTGTCCAGCTCCAGCAATATTGCCCTTCAATTTTACCAATCTAACAACCAACTCGACGTATTTGAAGCGGATCTGGTAAGCGGCAACGAAGTCGAAATTTAGGACGACGAGGCAGGCGTTTTGGCAGCTGTAGCTCCCGAGTTGAGCGTGCGTGATGGTGGTAGCGACTTTGCATTTCCTAATTTCTGAGACATCGAATGGTGCCGTATCCATCGGTTGGAGTTCTGCATCTGGCTCGAGATGAAGGTCAAATGACCAGTTCTCTTGCGTCGTCGCCATGGAGAACGTGAAAGCGGTGGGATAGATGAATGATGTCGATGCGGGGTAGCGCTGTGATTCTGTGGTATACTAGGTGACACAGAGCAGTTAACGCATCACTTTCTATCATTCGTTAGCCAAGTCAGGGTTCTTGTTCCTTTGTTCCTCTATTCATTGGGTCGTAGGAGGCATGTAAATCTCCTGCTCCTCTCATCTCTTCTCTTCTAGTGTTACCTCGATCATCTATTCTCTATATTATGTACGTTCTGCTATGAAGTTCACTTCATAGTATCGTCGTGCAAGTCGAAGACTTATCCAGGCTCGGCAAAAAGCTTTTCGCTTATATATGACCTTTCATTCATTACCTAGCTTTTACAATCTTTATCACTAGTAGATGGTCTATAAGTTTTGCACCACCTCTATAATGTCAAATAACTAATAGTTGAATTAAAATGAAGTAACAAAACAAGAGCTACAGCGAATCTAACCTCCTCCTTCCCTCTGTCAACGCTCCCTCTCCAGCACCTCCACTTATATTGGTATGTCACCACGCATACAAACCAAAAGAATTACAGTAAAACATTCCATACTCCTCCTTTCCTAAGTATTTATCTTTCTCCAGCCAAGCCAACACGATTACTAAACAAGAAAAATGCTAGGACGTAAATCCTGAGCTAACCCGTTGCTATCTCGCGTTACCCGGTCATTTACAGTTCGTACGTTCCCCGCTTCCCCCGCTCCCCCGACCTATTACTATAACCGAGAACCGTTTTGAACGCATGCACCACAATGAGTTCATTCCAGGGGAAATGCTTTGACTCATTGACAGGAAATGTTTACCCTCACGTTGATATAATTTGTGATGGCTGTCAACAGGTGGGCTAATGCCAAAAATATTGTTGTCAATTTATATTATAAGATATCCAATTATTTCAACTCAGAACTAACTATATACTATTCAAGTTTATTCGAGGTATCCGCTACCGTTGCGGAAGTTGCGCCGACTTCGATCTTTGCACCTCCTGCTTTGACAATCGAGAACAGCTGCACACCTCTAACCATGAATTCTACTTGATATCCTATCAACCCTTGACAATGCCGCGTCACGATGGCGCCGACTACGAGATGCTCTGCCGATTCGATCAAGGCAAAACAAGCGAGAGCTTTTACCTTCACTACCCGTGGCTTTTCAGCATCGATATCGTCAAACAGCTTCTTCAAGGCACTGTAAACCAAGAAGCAGACGAAGCAGCCGTGCACCAAATAGCGAACTTTATGCAAACTTCACAGGAGAATGACATCGCACTGGACCAGCATGTGCGCTCAGTCCGTTCTGAGCTTTGGAACTGGCAAACAGTTCAAGAGCACGTCCGCATCATCACAGAACTTATGATCACTAGAGCTCGTCATTCACAAGATTTATATAGACTTGCACTACAATTTTGCGAGTTAATCAACCAAGACATCATAGGCAGTATGTTCTCCGGTGGGTCACAAATGGATGAAAGACAACCGCCGGTGAGCGGATCGGCCAACATATACGATCTGCACATTCAAATGCAACTCCGTGATCAGGCATTTACAACCCGTAATGAGCTGAATCAACTGTCGAAAATCTTCTCGAGATATTTTCAAGAGCAGGAAAATAGGTGGAGGCGTGGTATTACCGGATCCGTCGGAAATCCGTCGCCACTTGTGAAATATTTACATTTATTGTCAATGGAGGTTGATGTGAGAGCCCGAAAGAAGTGTACTTGACTATTAGAACTGACTGGCCTATGAATGTAGCTCAAGAAACACGATTTTCCATTATTAGAGGAAACGATGGAGGCATTGCAGATTGATAAACAACACTCACAGACCGGCAAGGTACGCGATACATTGTTAATTGATGATCCTTCTTGTACTTAACTGAAGTCTCAATACTGGTTTAGAGATGGAACAGAATGACATATGAGGACAAACGGAGAGAAATACGCGACCTATACAAGGGACAGATCGACAGACCAGTAACCCAAACCCCTCAAAGAAGTCACCAATATATCCATACTAAGCCCAAGGGTAGGAAGCAGATTGGAATATAGAGGGAAGTGATTTTCCTGGAATCTTCCTCCAAGATGACTTCGACCCGAGCCGTGTAGATGCGCTCAAGTGTGGCAGAAATTATCGTCGGCTTGGAGAGTTCGATGAAGCAATTGCCTGTTTTGACCATCTCGATAGACAACACTCACACGTTGCGTTTGAAATTCTTCGCTCTTGGGAATTGCGCGGTCACCTAGCGAGGGCGGTAGACGCTATCGCTGGGCATCGGACAGAAGTAGAATGTGCTCTCGGTTGTTGCTTGCTGTCGCTGGCAAAAGCTTACCTTGAGTGCTTTACAAAAGGAAACTGGGATCATGCTCTACGACTTGCCAACGATGCTTTTAGTCGATATCTCAAGCATTTATCGCTGCAGTTTCTTTGCTACCATATGGTATAACCTCCACTGTAATTTACCATTCTCTGCTATTTTATTAAATCGTTAGTATAGGTTTATCTCGAGTTTTACTACCACAAGATTCTTCTCGCGGTTCGACGAGACCTTGGAATTCGAGCCACTAACATACCGACTATAGTTTCTCGTTTGTCCGCTATCCGAAATCAGCTTCAGCGAGACATGCGACACAGCGAAGCTTGGGATGTTGCTCTTCTAGAGGTAGAGCTTTTGAAGGCTCCAGTCAAGATTTATCAGTTGAAAAATTTTGAATATATAATGGACACAATTGACTGGGAGTATGATGTTGAATCCACCGACCGGATTTCGGATGAATTTATTGGTTCATGCCCTGATGTGGCAGAACCACTAGGAGGAGATGTTGTAGAAAAGGGCAAAGCATACTTGTTAAAGGCGGAGGTTGCGATTATCAAAAACCAGAGTGACACAGTTCATTTACTTACTAGAAAGGCGGAAGAGATATTTGCTTTGACTGGTTATGAGTTGGGGGCTGCAGATGCTCAGCTTCTTAGGATAGTCAGTGGAACGGAGCCAGACATTCAGAAAGGGTTAGACGATGTGCAACAGCTGTTCTCAGCTAAGGACTATTTACCTGGTCTGGAGCAGGTTATTCGACACCGGTCCTCCGATGGTGTCAGCCTTGACTCTCCTCGGGTTATCAGCACCTCACCCGAAGCCCATAGTGCACTGCTTCCCATATTAAAGCAATCCGGGAACAAGTTTCGATTTCTACTTCATCAACTAAACACCATGGATACTTGGATTTCTGCACCTAGCTTTATCGCCGTCTGCGAGAAAGTCTTTCATCCTTACGATGGGTTTCAAAGCGACGAACTTGCGCTCCTAGCCACAAAACTTCTAAGCTACCTATATTCCATTAACAACAATTCACGGGAAGCTGCAACAAATGCACTGCTGCACCTTCAATACTCGTATATCCGAGAATTTGGTGAGCACTTGCAGCCTGCGATTGTCAATTACTTGCGGGTCATTGCAGACGCAACCTCAAAATTGGACGATCATTTACGGGTGGAGGAACTGTCGAACATTGCCAATGTTTGGGATAAATTGCTGTATAAATCAGTAAAGGAATGGGACGGGATATGCCGCTCGGGAAAACAAATTATTTACGCCGACCTCCCAATTGAAGCCGTTCTGTGGCTTCCGAATGCAGTCTTGTCTGCTGCATCCAATAATTCATTGAATTTACTTTCACCTCTACTTCTCTATACGGTTTCGTCCAACATACAGCTTGCAATTGAACTTCTTGGTACTCTGCCAGTTAATCTACAATCACCATTTGCCCATCAAATAGGAGGCGCGTTAGGTTCGGCAGCGGAATACTGTGGCAATCCAATTCTTGCCCTCCTATGCTATGACGCGGCGAGATGCGGTTGTGCGCACCATGACGAATTTGCTTTGCGATCGTTAGAGTTGCATATTGGCCGGCTCCTAGCATCTCTTATTGTGTGGGACAGGGACAGCTATTGCGAATTCGAAGAGGTTGCCCGAAGTTACCTTCATGAGGTAGAAAATTTTTATTGGAGTGATGGTCGGAGCCAATTATCGTACAAAAAGGGGCTCCAAGCCAGCTTGTCGTTAGCTACATCATATCTGACCACAGTTCAAAGCCTTATCGAGGAACTAGATCTGGGCGAAGATGGCCTAGAAGAAGATAGGTCTCTCGAACAACAAGAAAATGTAGACCGGCTTTGCCAGCTCCTTAGGACCGGCTTAGCTTCTACGGCAAAAGCGATTAGCGGAAGGTACTATTCCTCACTAGTTAGTTCGAGAATACTGTTGCTGATGTTCTAGTCTTCGATTGCGCCAGGGTATCGTCGACCTCGCACCGATGCAAGCCCTCGAAAATAAGAGACTCTTCTATACTGAATACATGGAAAAAATATACTGGACGCATATGGGCCTCGAAATGGACTTGTCCCGGGTTTTGAGAGACCCGACCTGTGTATGGTCCGCAATTCAGCAATGGAAGGCTGTTTGCCTGGTAGATAGTATCAGCAAAAGCCTCATTGGTAGCAAGAGTCTCCAAAGGCCTGCTGACGAAGTTGCGCCCTCCGCTGTTGCGATGGGAATATCTTCCACGGATAGCACGGTGCCTGATCGTTCAACGGTGTCGTATCCGCAAGCCGAACAGCTATCACCCCAAGAAAATATCGCAAATGCATTGTCAGAATTGGATCGCACAGAAGGAGCAACGGTAGATGACATCTGGTACTTAGCCGAGGTAGCTGAGCAACACCTTTCGGATGGTCAAAGCATTATTTTTGTTGACTGGGCTCGCTACTATAACACATTCTTCATTACACTGTTTAACGGCACTGATGGGAGGCTGAGGAAACGCGTCATCGACATTGACTACTCCTTTGTGGAGTCTTGGGTGACGGAGAATTTGGGTCTTTTTGAACACGAAGATGGGAGGAAAACACGCAGGAGATTAATGTCGATCGCCTCTCTATCAAAATTGTGGCTCCTAATTGCAGATGTCATCTCATTTTCAAAAGAGGGAGATCTCCTCATCCTATGCCCTTCAGGAATACAGCATTCGGTTCCGCTGCACGCTATTCCCATAGAGCCTAATGGACCACCGCTTATCACTCGTAATCCTATCGTTTATTGCGCGAGCATCGCTACGATGGCAAAATGCGTAAAGAAGCTGCAAGAACGAAAACGCGATGGACCTTTTCGAGCAGCTGGGTTTGCTCGATTTGGGATTGAGGACCTAGTTGAAGAAGCAAGGATGGAGGCTGCGGTAAGGGAGGGAATGAACCACTTCGCCATGTCGAGAGTGGTATCCGGTAGAAAGCTCACTAGGAATACTTTCAGTGATTGCACGCACAATATCGACCTGTTGCACTATCACGGACATGCAAGCCTCGAAATTTCACACATTATTCGTGGTTTGGTATTTGAGCCAGATCCCGAATCTAACGACAGCGGACACTTCAGCGTGATGGACATATTTAAGCTGAATCTTTCCGCCTGCATCGTGGTATTACTGGCATGTGCCTCGGGCGAGGAGGATGTCGCTCCCAACGATGATCCATTAGGCCTATTGTCTGCATTTCTGTTTTCTGGGGCTAGTACAGTTATCGCAACCATGTGGCCGACGCAGACTGCTGATGCCAGGATGTTCACTGAACGGTTTTATCGTATTGCCTTTAGTAATGGTGTTGACGGTAGCAATGGAATAAGGAGGTCCAGTGTGCTATATCTGGCACATGTATTTCAACAGGCGGTCATCGAATTGATAGATGAATTTGACGGAGACGAACCTTATCATTGGGCCCAGTTCTGCCTACGTGAGTGCGCTGTCTAATTCTCTTTTGATTTACACAGCCTACTGACGGATTTTTGCTAGATGGCGCTTGGTTATCGTATCTGCCGGATGGTAGATAGCGAAAGACTTTCAGCTAGACTCAATCACTCTTTTGAACCTTCTAAATATACAAATCATACAGTTGGGTTTTTGTGGTGAGACTAAGGGCGCTGTAAATGAATCCCTTGCGCAGGAAAACTCCGTCGATACTGCTGCTAGGGCTGTGATTGTGATATCCATCGCAAGCGTCAAGACTGGCGCCTCGATCCGCCAATAGCCTTACCAACTTAAGACAGTTGCTAGGGTCAACCACCTGCAAGGCGGTCCAATAGAACATATTTTCGGCATTAATATTAGCCCCACTGTTGAGGATGAGTTTTATGATCTTGACATTGCAGCGGATAGTAGCGTATTGCAAGGCTGTGTGCCCGATTCAGTGTTGACATCAGGCCCCTTGGTAATCGGTTATCATACAAGCACTTCTAAATCCTTTGGTCCTATCTGAAGAACAGTCCTGAGCAGTGAGTAGTGTCCCATCATGCATCTCCAACGCGTTCATGTCAGCACTGTAGGGTACTCAATAGTTCCACCTGTCTGGGTAAAGCCATACCCGATCCCGGACTACAATTTTAGGGCAGAGAATTCTTGCGCACTTCCACCTAGGGCATATGCCAGCATTCAATTCCAGGGCTGCAGCCCTGAGGCCCTACATACTTTGCCAAACTAAAAGGTGAACCTATTCTGAGATAAATGAGGCACCTTATACTTTTGCAGCAGTGTAAAACAGATCATCCATGTGGGCAAACTGGATCAAAAGTGCGAGAACAACCCAGAATTGATCAAAAGTTGCGAAAACATAAATGAATACAACAAGTCTAATTAGTAAACGTAAATCCTCCAGTCTAGAAATTTTTAGCAAGCTAAAACAACCAGATACAGCAAGTGCTGACCAGATTTGGTAGCTGCACGTAAAGTAACTGTTTCGCTTAACTCTACATACCAACCCTCGCTGTACCAGACAAAAAACAACGCATTTTTGGCCCGTTGTAGCAAAAATAGGCTGTACTATAGCATGTTATTGGCAGGGATTGAAACGGTCCGTCTGGCCCGTGGTCTTTCTTGTGGGGCCCCAGATCGTCGTCCAGGTTGGGGCGGGAGTTACCGTTTCCTAGTTACCGTTGCCTAGGGCATTCAGGTCCGGGGTGCAGAACCCTAGAGACTACCATTAGCGTCGGTACTTTTCAGTGCGTTGCTTGGACAACTCCGTGCAACGTGCCCCACCTTATTCCATCTCTAGCATTTCTGAATATCTGTCCCATTTCTGCAGCGATGCTTCACGCCACGGTTTTCGGAAGTGTCTGTCACGAAGTAGAATTGGGTCGGTCCACGGCCTGTACCACCGGAAGGTGAAAGGTAGGCGGAACGGAGGAAGTCGGGGTCTGTGTGCATGAGTGTTGAGAAAGAGGCGAGGAGATGTTCTTTTGGTAAGAAGGGATAATCTCTGAGAGAAACTGGTCGAGCAGTGATGGCATTGCTGCGTTCACCATCATCAGTATGTCTTTCGCGGTAGAGTTCTGCGTCTTGGAGAAGAGGAATGTATATGGGATGCGTAGAAGCGCGCAGCAGGATCTCTTGAAGTGTAGGCATCTAGAGGGCTCAGGACTTTGTCTGCAGTCTATAGCTTGGGAGGCTGTAGAATCCGTAGTTCATAAGTATCTTCGGCTGCACTCAGAGGTTGTAAACCTCGGTCATGAGACAATGGTACAGTTGCTATAATGTCTTTACAAACATTCGCTGATGATTTGTCTCTTCGACCATGTATGTTTCCAGCCGCACCACGTAAGTGAGGGCATATATTTCGTCCGATTGAACGCAATTTGATACCGCATTAAACGGGACTCGGAAGCCAGTTCAAAGCTCTCCTACCCTATGAAACTAAAACCTGGGTAGATCTCGTCAGTTGTCGGAGTGCATCTACCCATACCGGGATGTCATAGATACCTCTCCACTAGGATCAACGTAACCCAACTTCCTCCCTAGCGCTCTACGGGCCACAGGCAATTGTGGGGAAATGTAGGAAAATGAGCGAATTGTATTAGAGTATTTATAATTGGTCCATAATTTTTAAATTACACGGTAATCCATGTGATCCACATATATAATTGTCGGGAATTCATAATTGTAACCATCACCATAAGTGACCGCACGCTGTTACTACGAGCACTATCACCTGCACCACGAGATCCGCAGCCTCACACCCATATACACAGCCTCCAAAACACGGGGAAACTTCCGAAATACGGATAATTAAAATCTAAGTCAGAGAAGTTACAGCCTCGTGCCACGAACAGCAACCAGAGGTCTCTAGAACAATTAAAAAAGCTCAACACCATTCTGGAACACCCCCACGTGCACCTCTCCTTAATTTCTGCTGTCTCTCGGGTGGTTTTTGTGCAAGAAGTTCGGGAAATAGGGTGGCAATTATGAGACAAATACACGAAAAATGGGTACTTGTAGAGGGAATATTGAACAATATGCATAGGAATGCTTAGTTATATAAGGAGATCACTTAGAAAATGCACAGAAAATGCGCTTATTTGTATGGAAATAATTTATAGGAATGCATGATTATTATATCCAAGAAAGTCCCGTATTATAGGAATAATATGTTCCAACCAATACACGAACTTTGCCCGTTCGCGAACTGGGGATCCAGAATGCGACCCTGCCAAAAGTACGAGATTTAATCCCATCAAGCAAGTCAGGGATCCACGCAATATAGATGGTGTAAGACTTGTGATACATATACTTGCTCTAAGAACTTTAATGCTCGGTCTCCTATCAATCAAGGGTAGCCATGACCGTCACTTTAGAACCTTAAGCACCTCGCAGTGTTGGAAATTTGCTTGACCCTGCGCTAGGTAGAGAAAGAGCAGTTAATTGTGATCTTGACTTCATGTACACAGAGTGTCCAGTAGAATTCATAATACAGGAAGTGTGACGAATACCGTATTCACTCACTTGTAAGGTACGCCCCCGATTAGGTTAGTGTTCCAGAAACGGAAGTGTACTATCCAAAACTGGAAATTAAAAATGCCTGCGTGCTTTTTCAATTTCCGCTTTAGGGCTGGCAGCTACTAGATAAGGAGATTACACCACGCTAACCCAATCAGGAGCGTACCTTATAAGAGAGTAAATACAGTACTACATATCTTACGAAGCTTTAGTTCTATAAAGGTTCGTAGTAGTTCGAAGTAAATGGATATCTAAAATAGTCTCACCCCACTCTAACCTAACGTTCCTCCATTAAGATTCCCCACCCAACTTGCATAGATACTTGTACTCTACATGTTTCGTGCCAGGGTTATGGCTAAGAAAGCACCGTATTTACCTAAGGTATCTTTGGGATACAATCTATGTAGTCGAATCAGCTGGTTTTCGCAGAATGTCAAATCTCGCAAGCTAGAGTAAGGCCCCGAATCCCAGCGCTCCCGACCACTTGTGAAATCCAATCCCGGGAGGTTATTATTCGCGGGGTGTCTGAGGTGATTCCGCACGGCTGTACTTGATGTTATAATCCCGGCCCGGGAGTGGACATCTTGTCTTTGGCTTGGGGTACTGGGGGCGGACTGAGGTGGTTATGCGGTTACGCATTGCTGAGATGTCAGCATCGTCCATGCAATGGAAAGCAACGGTAGGCGATCAAGATAATGAACGAGAGGTTTCATTTTGGTACGTGAACATATTTTCTGCAGCTGGTGGATGCGGTGAGAGAAGTTTAAGGATACTGCCAAAAGTCCAGAGCAGCGTACTGACAATGTAATATAGAGATCCTCAGCGACTGATAGTTATTTTCTGAATATTTCCCACTGGTTTTCTTATAATAGTAGTGGAGAGAAGCGGTCAAATTTGCCTCGCGAGCTCGTAGGCGGGGCGGGGCCTCTTTATCCCTTACACGTTCAGTTTAGGAAATTAGTTACGCTGCCCACATGTCTTCCCTTAATGCTGCCTACGTTCGAAAACCACCCGTCAGTCTTTTGAGGAGCGAGCTTGCAAGCGACAAAATATTCTGGGAACGAGAGCAAATGCTGTGGCAAACTTTTGATTGGCCGATTTCATGTGTGTGCCTACTTTAACACACTTACAAACTGTAGATGCTGTCGTCATGCCCGAGAAAGCGAGTAATATACTGATATACTTCTACTGTGACTTCAACAGCGGGTAGATGGTAGTGGGTGGCTGAGGGAGAAGCCGAGGAGAAGCGAAGTAACATTCAGATTCCGGGGTGTTTCTGGTAGGAATTTTCGGTGCTTGCTCTACGGGCCATAAGGAATTGTTAGAATTGTTCGAAAATGTAGCAAATCGTAGTTAGGGAAAGTACAATTTCCTCCAGTGAGGCCGCAGTTCCAATTACACGATTAGTTGTAGGTAGGATCACCTGTGTGGAGGAATATCACGATACTGGCTATGGACATCACGGGATAAGCATCACCACTGGCACCACTGCGTGATTTGGTGTAATACACCCACGCATATTCCCTACAAGGCCTTAGGTAGAGTGAACTACCAGTCACCATAGCATGCGGCGATTTTCACACTCTGGGTTCATCCAAGGTAAGCCAGGAGGAGTCAAAGCAGAAAGGAAATAAATGGTATAGATAGCGAAAGACAATGTAACAATAGTTAGTTGAGAATAGTATGGATAACTGCTGTTTAACATATCGCGCAAAATGAACCCAGACCCCGTGGTCGATTTCTTGGTCTAGCTCCGGTGTCATCGATCAACAGCTGCACTGGAGGTTCAAACCAAGGTAATCACCACGGGCCACAGGGTGGATATCGCCGATTTATTCGCTGTGGGGTACCATACTTGCCGCGGGCCCGGCTTCCCAGTGTACCCCAGAACTTACTTCCGAGGGTTACTTCTCCGAAGGTGTATAAAACAGACACAGCTGCAGCATCGGAATGCCCAATTCCTCAGAGTTGATAAGTAGAGATGTATGAACTTTTTGTAGCCACAAAAGTGTTGTACGGTGTCCGGTGTCCTGAATCTCTCTATTGACCTAAAACTCACTGACTCTCGCTAAGTCTAATTGACACGTACACATGAACTAAAGTGCATGCGGCTCCGCCACACTCAACCCTAAACCAACTCACGTGATGACCGCACTCAAATCCGTCCCCACAAAAAGTGCAACACAACCTGCTGCCGCGGTTGTAGGACCTAAGGGTCGAGTTCTTTAAAAATAACAAGAGTAGGAAAGGCCATGAACAATATCAATAGGTTGAAAATCTAGTGATCCTGTGGAATAATACCCGTGGTGTATACTCCTCCAGGGCGCGGAGGGTCTCTGACCGGACTATCCTGGGTTTTGCATAAATATTGTCGTTGAACTGTCCAGGTTACCACCATCAATCACTTATAAACTAGTAGGATTCTGGGGTGAAGTAAAGAGAAATGATGCCTTTTTTGCTCCGAAAAACTACGGCAACTCTACCGGCCGCGGGAAATTGTGAGCATGTATTTTCCCATAGTAAATCAAGCGAGGGAATTGCGTAGGTACAATAGTCATGCATTTCCATGAATCATATCCTTACAAATAAGAACTTTACAAGCATTTCCTATGCAATTCCCGTGTGTTACTGTGCAATCCCCTAACCAATGTAACATTTTCCATGTGATTTTCTTGCATTCTCCAATGGTTTCGGCTAAAGACAATCCCTAAATACCGTTGGAAACTGGAGAAAATGTATGATGATGCTTTTAATCCCGATTCTATGGGGCTATTACTTCTTCGACTTGGTTTTGAAATTTGAGTATTTTGGGTCCGTCCGGTGGCAAGGGGTAGTCTACTCTGCATCTACGAATTATATGCGCACATAATGCAGAAGCATTCACATTGTCAATGGCTGTCTATCATCCCAACATACTTCACAATGATCACGAATTTATCCCTCAACTATGCACTACACGCTCACGAAGGGTGGATTTGTTGCAATTTGCCACAGCGAGTACCTACCGTCTTGAGCTAGAGCGATGATATCAAAGCATTATTGTCTAGTCTACTAACTACCACTCGGAGTTACCAATGGCTAATGAGGAATTTACCGCTCGTTAATCAGTACCCAAATAAAAAACTGCAACAAATCCGCCCTTCGTGAGCGTGTAGGGGATACGGATCCAACACAAAGTATTTGCACCAAACAGCCTTCCTATGTCCTCATGAGCTCTCAAGACTTCTTCCAGGTCATTCCGGACTCCATCAGCATGGACGGCATGGCCTCCCAACATTACGCACTACAGGCTGCCCTCCTCGCCCGTTCAGAATGGCCTCGAAACAGCCATCAAGCCTGTTCCGCATACCCAATTTTTTCCCCTCCAAACCGCGTTCGAGAGCTGCAAAGTATCCACTCAGCGCTCCAGGCAGCTTTGCCGGCCATTGTACGGAGGTGGTGGTCCAGGCCAGATCTTCAGTCCGCGATTCCGTTGTCAGCAAAGATTGAACGAGTCATCAGGCGACTAGAGAATGAGAGGCCCTACGACAAGGTGGGAAGTATAAGACCGGATTTTCTGGTTCCCGAAAACACGGAGGAGCCGTTGAGGGTGTGTGAAATTAACGCAAGATTTGTGTTCAACGGCTTCATCTTAGGAGCCTGGCTGGGAGACTCAGTCAATGAATTGGGGCTCTTGCCTGAGGGTTATGAAGTTAGTGCTGTAACAATCGTAAGTTGGGGTCGGTTCCTAGCTTGGGTGTAAGTAAATGTTGGCCTAACGATAGTTTCAGGAGGGGATTCGCAATGCCTATAGCAAGCTAGTTGACCTGGAAAACCCGATTGGCCTCGTTACTCATCGCGAAAGGGCTCTAGGGAAAGAAATAGACAGCAAGTTTTTTGAACATCTGTACCCCCAAAGTCGTATCGTCAATCCAGCCAACCTTCGCCTTGTACCTTCCTCAACGTCACCCGGTATGTCGCTCTCAGATGACATCGGTGTGCTTGACCAGTTTATCCTAGAGTTGCATCAAGAAGAGATTGAAGAATTGGATGAAGACTTGTTGCTGCAGCTCGGCCGAACTTGTTGGAATGACCTCCGCACGATATATTTTACCCACGACAAGCGGTTTTTGGGGATCCTCCAACGAGAGGCTGGCTGGTTGTTGGAGATGGGTGACATCACCGCACCCCAGGCAGAGACCCTGCGAAATGCTATTGCCGAAACCTATATTCCTGGGGATCCAGTATTTCGTTTCCTCATCCTATCTACTGATTCAAGTGAGAAAAACAACTGGACCCTGAAAAAATGCATGGCGGGTAAAGGGGAAGGCATGATCTTTGGAAAGGATTTGAGTGAGAAGGAATGGAGAGATATCCTGGAGGTGGTCGGAATTGGCGGCAGTAAGAGTCGATTGGGGCTTAATGGCGGCGATACCAGAAACTCTAAAAGCAACGGTTCAAGCTCCGAGATGAATTTGGAGGAACCGTATGTTCTCCAACGCTATATAAAACAGAAAAAGCAGAACCTGGTGGTTAGAAACCCAATCTTACCGACGGTAATGAACGTTTGCTGGTGCGCTGTCGGAACGATGCTCTGTCTTAACGAGTATTTTCTGGGTATCAGCCCCTGGAGGGCAAGTAGTGGGGACATTGTTGCGTTGGGACGCGGGGGTGTTCTTCTTCCTGGGGTGACGACATCCGGAGCATGGTTTTCTAATGGGAACACATCAAGTAGCACCCCCTTACCCGTGGCTACATCAAATCTTAGCCGCAGAAGATTGCATCATTTATGTGTGCCCCTCGAAGCTCAAATCTTGGCGCCCAATTCGGAAAGTTTCACAGATCACGTCAAACTAGTCCAAGAAGCATTAGCAAAGTACGGCCTGGCTGTGGTGCACCTTGAATTTGACGATCCTAAAACCACCTATATGGTTTCCCTGATTAGAAGCCTGGGAAAACCTCTTGCACATTCCAACTCCCGCGAGATCGGAAACGATGGGATATTTTCCTTGGCACACGGTAACCGAGTCACCTACCTTCGTGCAAGACTGTATGCACTTACTTCTTGTTTTGATGAGGCAGGATTGTTCCTTCGAGCACTCACCTCCACGGTACTTTGGACTCCACATTCTTCATAGCGATCGCTTCGGCGGAGGTAAGCTGCGACTCGTCCGCTCAGACTCTCTTCTCTCTCGTCTCGCCAACTCGTCCCTGACAACCCTCCAATCGCCGCTATACCGTTTCGCCGTACCAAAGGAGTTTCACAAAGGAGTCGACCACATCGTTGGACCAATCGTGAGCTCGGATGGACAACGGAAGCTACGGTATCGGAGGGAGATAATTCAACCGCTGACAGAGGAGGCCGAGAAAGCATTGGCGGCACTGGACGGGATGCTTGGAACGTTAGGTGAGGATGGGAAAGTGCTTGGGGACGATGTCATGAGAGACGGTACGGTCGTTTTAGTTGACAATGCACGATGGCTGCATGCAAGAAGTCAAATAAATGATACCGATCGTTTGTTGAGGAGGGTCAGGTGGGGGGCAGAGGAGTTTACTTGAACGTACGTATTTGAGCAGTCTTTGTAGATATATTGTGCTATTTCCTGAGGCTTAGCTATGGCAATGGTATTACTCTTTGTCTTTACATTGCGCTTGAATTGCAAAATAACTACTATTGTGCTCGGTGTTCGGTTATTCGTATTTGCTTGTCTCCGGAACGGAATTTGCTGGTTCGTCATATGCTGGGAGTTCGCTTTGCGGTCAAGTATTTACTTAAGTACCTAAGTTAGTTCAAGTGTGATATTGACCCAAAGCCCTCAACTACATATGATCCACCTACTCAGTGACGATAGGTAGCCTGTAGTGTTCCACCGGCAGATATGAGTTTGATCTGCCGGAGAGAATTTTAACCCAGGCTGGTCACAGATCTTGTGGGCTTGGTCAGACCGGTCTACAGAGATACTTATGCACATTGCCAATCAAAGCTCTCCTGTGATGTAGATTCGTCCAGTGCGATGTTAGTGAAAGATATCTTGCAGATGGCAGATAGAGCGAAGAAAAACATCCTCTAAACAAGTAAATGAGTCCCTTTTTATCAGGAACTAGAAAGAGAGGGCCTCGCTTCATGGTCAGTGCCTACGTAGGATGACCGCCAGATATATTCAGATATATACAGATACAAGCAGACTAATCCAGATTAACAGATATACATTAACATAGTCTAGCTAGCTAAAGACAGGTCGCTGTAGATATACGCATGAGAAATCGCTCAACATCTAGGCTCCCATTCTCCGCTAGGTAGCATACTGCCTCTCGTTCCCCGCGTCACCTCTATAACCCTACTCCCACTGGCATCATGCAGAATATGTGCAAGTCGAGTAGGGAGGAGAAATGGCCCCTATTAAAAATGCTGTAATTCAGAGTGGGTCGGATTAGGTTACAGGTGTGTGATGATCACTCGAAACTGTTGGTAGTAAAGATATATTATAGCGGGTGTTCACTTGTATTTAATAGCGATTAAATGTAACCCAACCCAACTAAGCCTCAAGCCTCTTCCGCAGAAATACGATTATCTTGCCATGCTTTTACGTCAGACGTCACAGCTCCCCCTTCGATAGTTCGCACAGCCGCACTACATCTCTCCACCCACCAAACAGTATAGAAGTAATCAACCAAAATTAAAAAGTCCAAACAAATGTGCTCATTCTAGACTTTTATCTTCCTGTAGGGTTTACAAAATGCAGGGATCACCAAACAAATAGAGTATCTACTCTACAAAGTTATCACCTAAATTTAACTCATGTGGGTTGGGCGTGTGACTAGCGTGTGACTTGGGTACTGTGACCAATCTACAAAATCGAGCGTATAGGAGATAATGAGTAATCTAATCTAATCAATCTAGGCGCTGTCTGGTAACTTTTGGTATCGACGAGTAATAGTCTCGGAGTGTGGTATGACTAACCGATCTTAAAGTTATTGTTTTGGACCGGTTGCTCAGAGGAAGTGTCCCTTATGTATTGATAATATTTTTTAAGAACAAGCAAATTTGTAAAACTCACTCTCCTCTTTCATTTGGACCTACTCACCTCCTGGAGAGGCCTGGTTGAAAGGTTATTTGTAGTAAAAGATTGCAGAGCAATGGTGGTCACTAAGCAACCAAAGTTTGAAACGGTTGCCCCGCGAAAGTATCCGTTATATATTGATGATTAAAGTCGGAGAGACAAGTGTACCTAAAGAAAAGAATTGTTATGCGCACTTAGAAGGCAACGGGAGTGCACCGCTAAAAGTCGAGTGCACCCATACAACTACATCTAAGTGGGAATGGAAGGGTTAAGTGGAGCTGGCCTTTCGAAAATTCAAATAGGCATTTACAGACGCACCTATTCTCGAGCATTTCGACTTAGCCAAGCTCTACTGATAGATGCAAGTAGATATACGATGGTGGGTATCCTCAACTAGTATGAATGGCATATGATGTCCTCTGGCTGGGCAACTTTGATCTATTTCAAGAAGTGCACGACTGCGACCCGGTGACTCCTGCCACAGGCCGGTCTATGCTCGTGCCAGTATCGCCTTAGGGCTGTAGGTGTTAGGTGACAGCCATCGATACTTCGAGCTAGATCCCTGTTGAGATTGGGGGGCGTTTTGGAATGGCATGCAGCTAATTCTGGCATAATCCTCTTTGGGGCCTGGTGGTTGAAATGGCAAGTAACTAAATGTCGCTCGTGCTGTGTTGGTGAAGGGGTAAAAAACAGACTAGAATGGCATTGAATTCGTAGTCTTTGACATCCCACTATTTGCTTTCATTAATCTACCAGTTCCAGATTCTGTACTCTGATACATACCAACTGATGGGCTTGCATATTTCTCCTCTATTTTGTCGGTGAATTCGTCCTTGGCAGCTGGTTAGCTTTCACCGTTCCCCACAGTCTCGTTTGGCCTCGTGCACTAGTTCCTTCAGCTCCATTGATCCTCGATAGTTAATTCGACTGAAACGTCACTGAAATCGAACGAAATACCACGAGGGATGATTGATCTCAGATGTTCTCGTGCCCAGATTTTACCTCATTCATCCGCTCGCTGGGAACGAGAACAGATCTCCGATCGCAGTCGCATTGGTTATCCTTGCTCAGCATACGTGACCGCGGCCAAAAACTGAACAGACGGGCGGGCATAAATTGACAACGTTAAAGAAAAGAGAGAAAAAAACTACAGTACCAGGGATTCCCGCATGGTCACCCACTGCAGTACTAACCTAGCGATATCATGCTTCAATATGGCTGAGCGGACGGGAAGCCTTTTTTTCATGATTCTATGACCGTAGCTATCGGAATCTGGTTACTTAGAGCTATGAAAACTACAAATTTGGGTAACTGGTGTTAGCTAGCGTTCTCATGTAGACAAGTTTTTGCCGGTTGCAGGTTTCGCTATTTGACTGAGCTTGCGGCTGGCTTACGAGTTGAGTATCCAACCGATCCGTAATCACTTTTAGCCGATATTGTATACCCACAGCGCTGCCATATGAAGGACTGAGGCCGCGGCCTTGTCTCGCACCCAGACGTTACTTGGCTAATAGAACTCCCAGTTCTGATTCGCTTTGCTGGACTGAGATTCCGATTCCCGCGAACTGGCGTGAGTTAAGACATCGAAGTATATACGAAGCTCAAATCACGTGATGAAACGTGAGATAACCGCGAGCAATTATAGGAAATTATTGTATTGGATTTGGATCTTGCCACTGGTTCAGCGACTTAGGGCGCAAAACTTCAAGTGCAGCTTTTGGCGACGAACACGGGCAGCATGACTCGGTTCTTAGGTTAGGAATAGATGTGGTCTGTTCCCTTTATGTTACCAGTGCACGGATAGCATGCAGTGCTTCATTACGAGATGATACAGCAATTATACAAACGATACTCCAAGCGAAAATAAAAAGCACTACGGAGTTCCGCAGACGCGATCTACTAATGTCTGCCACTCTTCACATTCATCTTCCATGTGATTATCCGGGAGCTCCGTCCGGTGCCACAAACAAAATTCGCCTTCCCCAATAGCGTCAGCTAGAAATTCTTTCCCGCCATTCTCCTCAATGAAGCGAATCAGGTGGTCGAAAACCTCGATCTGTTGTTTCCGGTCGCAGTCACGGATACAACACCTGCTGTTTATCAAACGCCCCTCATTTGTGTCTTTCTGCTCCATAACTGATGGTAGACCCGCATATTCGAGAAATCTTCCTTTGTCTAGATCCAATAACTTAGCCATCAGTTATTTAGACGAATTAGTAGTCCCATACCTTGTGGAGGTTCCCAAACCTCGCTACCCTTCACTCGTTCCCTCGTCTGCTTGGATATATCCAGTATCGAATGCCCGGATGAAGACAGCTGGTTGATATTAGCACCGGCGCGAATCAAGCTTTCGCAATGTTCCTGGCGGCGAATGTTTCCCACACAAAGGTGCATCGCAGTCCAACCGTCAGAATTTACCGTATCAAAATATGCTTGCGCGTGCAACTTTGGTTCTGCATTCCGGATAAAGTCGAACAAGAAATCCAACATCCGTGTTTCCGGCTCCGAAACCGCAAAGTGAAGAAGAGTATCCCCGGAAGGAGGGCGTGCGATTAGCGTTGAATCGAACTCTAGGAGCATGTCAAGAAATGCTCGTTTACAGCGGTTTGCGGCCAAGGCCCCGGGAGTTAAGTCGCTCCAGAATGTGTCCGATGATGTCCTATTCCAATCGGTTGTTGCACAGAAATTGGCGCCATGTTCTAATAGCACCCGTCCAGAGTCGACCGCGCCGTATATGGCGGCTGTGTGCAACGGCGTTAAACTACGAGATGTTGCTTCTATCTGTGCACGAAGATCCAGCAAGTGCTTTACAACCTGAGCGTTGTTGTCGCCAGCAGCAAAGTGCAATGGAGTATTTCCACCCACACTTCGCTGATTGATATTGGCACCTGCTACAACAAGATCTGCCGCAACAGTTTTGTCTGAAAAGAGTCGGTATTTTGCCCACTCTCCCAATGGAGTAATACTTCCAGTTTCAGTTGGAAATGCCACATTTGCATCACAGTTATACTTAAGTAGAGCACTGACGACCGTTTCGTTGTGGCAAGATGCCGCTGATATAATTGGGGGTGCTTCCTCTGGGATACTATCGAGTAACGTAGGTGCTATTTTCGCAATAAAATCTATGACTGCTGGTATTGATTGTCCACTTTTTTCCCTAAGGAAGCCGCCGATAGCATCGGCCTGATATCGAGGCATATTTGCCAACAGATCAACAGGATTACCCAACCAATCGATATCTTCGAAAGCGCCAAACTGATCAAGTTCATGGAGAATATCAAGCGACTGTTGTGCAATGGCGTATTCAACCGGATAACACTGACTAGATCCTTTAAAGGCGAAGACATCTTTGAGCGCATCAATTGACGCCGCACGCTGAAGAAGGACCCTAATTGCATGAAAGCTATACGCTTTAAGTGCATAATTTAAAGCTCCTCCAGTTGGAAATATTCCGTGGAGTTCTATGCATGGATGGTACCAATCGACATCGTCATCAAGCTGGGAACCAGCCTGGAATAAAGCCTTGGCGGCGCGTTCAATTCTGTCTTCGTCAAAGGCTACAATCCAATGCAAGGCAGACTCTCTTAATTTCATTCCACAATCATCATGCGTTCGGGTAGAGGCACCCAAACTGACAAGACTCTTCGCTGAAGTTAGAAATGCATCATAGGCAGCAGCGATGAAAGAGTACATGCCTCCAGAATGTCAAGATGGCCACTTTTGCAGCACAAAACCACCAGACTTTCTCCAAATTCGTTACAAGCATTTAGATCGCCGCCAAATTTCTTTATCAAGGTTTCAATAAGTCTCTGGTCGCCATAGATCGCCGCCGCTTGCAGCAGTTCACTGATATCTTCATTTTCGTTGGGTTTACTGCCTAATGACTCGATGAAGTCATTCAAGCCGATGTATTGTGGCGGTTGACCAGGGTAAAAGTATTGATTGTATCCACCTCTAGCATGAAATTTCAACCGTGCTTGCTTGTACAAATCTTTATCCATTAGCTGAAGCGTATGTGCGGCAGTCCAGGACCCCCATGCGACGGCTTCATAAAGCCAATCAAACTGCTGGTTGTGGTCAACAGTAAGTTGTCTATCATGTGCCACATGCCACGCATGAACGACCGCTTGGGCAGGAAGATAGTCCGCTTTGGCTGCATTCACTGCTGCGTTCAACATGGCATCTATGTCTTTGGGTCCTCCAAGTCCAATTGAGTGAGCGATTGCCAGCTGGAAATATGCTTTCCCACGGCACGAGCGCTTGGTGGATTGCATACGGAGATCTGAAACAATCTGCCGCTGGACATTTAGAGGCATCATCTCCTCATCTTGCCAGCCGATTGTCAAGTAGTGGCTGTCGCCAAGGTATGCCAGTAGGCAGCGATCGATCTCTGGTTCTGAACGACCGACGATATGAAGGACCTCAACCCCCTCCCCCTCACTTTGATACCGTCAATACTTGCCTCGGACAAACCCACAAGTGGATCACAACTTACCTCATCTCCGTGTCTGAATATTCGCAATGCTCGTTCTGGGCAAGGATATCCTTCACAATTGCGAGATCCGAACATCGTCGTTCTTGATCGTATGGCAGGAGATGCCTGCATGACTTTACAAGAGCCGTTCTAAAATCCTCGGGGACTTTCTCCTCAATATAAGCGATCCCGCTCTCCATGACCGTTTCGTCCTTCACTGTCCAGTTCTCTGGTAGCTCGCCGGCGAAGATATGCAGGAACAAAATACCGAGCGAATAAGCATCGCACCGAGCGAGCATGTTTAGCGGAATAGGGGTCTGGGATTGATTCTGCGTTTCAGGCGCATTGGTTATCTGCGTGCCATAATATCTCGCCGGACGACTGCTTGAGACTGAATCTAGTAAAATACTGGAGCCGAAATCCGCAAGCTTTGCAACATAATTTCCCTCCATGTCATATGCGACTAGAACGTTGTCGGCCTTGATATCTCCATGGACAATTTTAGCTCTATGCATCGCCAGCAGTCCCGACGTTGTACCCAAGCAAATATCGAATAAATCATCTGGATTCAGCCGCCAGTGCGTTGGGCAAGACTGACTCAACAGGTATGAAAGACTAAAGTTTGTTTTCTCGAGAACTAAAGCGGGGGAATGACAGCCAATTTCGTCCTCTACTAGGTCATACTCTAGAAGGCGGATGATGTTAGGGTGGTCTCGTATGTGTTGATTGCACAGGATTTTGAGTTCCTTATAGAGTTCATTGGCCTTCCTCTGAAAGATAGTTAGTCTACGTCATACCTCCAACACGGTTGGAGTATCAAACCCGATCTGATGAAGTATTGTCTACCGAACGGAATATGAGAGACTTGACTGCAATGTGAGGGAAATCATTGAGTTGAGGGTGGATCCCTTCGCCATCGTGAACTGTGAACTGACTTCCCTCACCAAGAACCTTCGTACGGTATTCTGTAGGATATTGTACAGTGGTACGCTTTATATGGTGGTGATTGACGAGCGTCAAGAAGTCGCTGACGGTTCTTATTTCGAGCGGGGCAGAATCCCGCTCAACTTTGGTATTTCGCCGATTGGATCTCAACATACCGCCAGATGTCGTTCGAGTGGTGCTCTCCCCAGACTAGAGCTAAATGCTTCGTCGGTTGAGTTCATTCTCCGTAGGAGGCTGTGTCCGTGACCATAAACAAGGTTACACCGCATAATAGCAATTGAACGATTGGCTGTGGATGCAGAATTTTCACCGTTGCAAGCACACATGTCATAATCAACCCCTCTTCTGAATGTCTTCCCCGACTGATTCTCAAGAGATCATCACACCGAAATATCATGGCCGATATTGGACTTGGACCTACGTCGTTAGCGATCACCCTCATCAGCGATGTTACCAAGGTTCTTCAATACTTTCTCATCTGCCTTCGGGATTCGAAGCATTTTGGCGAAGATGTACGGATGATTTCGACTCAGATTAACACGGAAACAGCTCGATTAGAAGCATTTCAAGAATTTTTGAAGGAAAAAACTTTCGAAGATAACACACGATTCGAACTGCTACCTAGGCCTCATCAAGCGGCGATTGTTGGCATGGTTCAAGAGCTGGAGATCTTATTTGGGACTTACAGGACTAGGCTCGCAAAGTATGGGATCAGTGAACTTCAGGGCGACACAAGAATTGATCACCTTCCCGCGCTCGACGCAACTCCACTTGATGATACAGATGAGCTAGTCAGAAGAGGAACGATGGCGAGTATAGCAGCACAGCAAAGCGCACCCGGAAAGGAAAAGGTTTCCTGGGCGTTGTTTAAGAAAAAGAATATCTTCAACATCGTCCGGAAGCTTGAAGATTGGAATAATAAGCTGCAAAGTTTCCTACTGTGTGGGCTATGTTTTCTCGATGATGCGAAGTTGTTAGCGATGAAGGATCAGTCAACACTGTACGTCCCCCAGTCTTAAGCTCAGAGACAGCCAAGATATATAACGTAAAATTTAGGCGGAACCTACGGCTCGCGCCAGGCCTCCTTCTGCGAACAATTATTACCGGCGCCAATTCATCCACGATCGAAATCATTGAAGACGGGTTCACTTTGGCTACGCCCTCGGAAAATAGCAATCTTCGCACCCTGATCCCAACTGATGGTTCAGGTGGTTCTGAGACTGTCCACGTCGAATACAAGCCATACAGACTCCGAAGGGGCGCCACCCAGCCACCAGAAGCCGTGGTTCGCCGAGTTCGTGCACTCGGCAACCTTCTTTGCCAACCTACGGCCCCAGACGCCGGCTTCCACACTCTCAGGTGCCGGTGTATCCTGAAAGAAAAAGACCCCAATGGACGAGCTCTGAACCGTTATGCCTTCGTGTTCCATCTCCCCGATACCCCCGGCGGTAACACAGAACCGGTCAACCTCTTCACAGTGATCACAGCACAAACGCACCTCCGACCAACCCTTGGCGAACGCTTCAAAATCGCACAAACGATTGCTACCACAGCATTTCAACTGCACTCCGTCGGCTGGCTGCACAAGTCTATCCGTAGCGAAAATATCCTCTTCTTCCCCAAGCCCGACTCGCCCAACGAACTGGATTACTCACGGCAGTATCTCGTCGGCTTCGAGTTTTCACGTGATGAGAACGACACATCCACCACCGAGCAGGACGACGTGCTAGAGCGAAACATCTACCGCCACCCGGACCGCCAGGGACCGCCGGATACGAGGTTCAGCATTCTGCATGATGTGTATGCAATTGGCGTCGTGTTACTGGAGATCGGCCTGTGGCGGCCGGTCGTCGAGTTCGATTCCAACCTTCCGGAAATGGGGCCGGATGATGTGCGGCAAACGCTTGAAACACATGCTAGGTTGCGCTTGCCGCATTATATGGGCAAGGCGTATACGGAGGCGGTTTTGGCCTGTTTGGGAGGGAGGCTCGGGGAAGGCGCTAACGGTGGCGGTGCAAGGAATGTGGGGGCCGTGGAGACGGTAAGTCGTAACATCGAGCAACTCAGAGAAGAGGTACAGCTGGTATATAACGAAAGAGTTATGGGAGGAATCGAAAGTGGACTCAGCTTGGAGTAAAAGCATTCTATAAGTAAGCGAGAACTTCATAAGCTGCAGGGTGATAGAAGAAAGGTTATCAGTGTTGTGACCTGAATGCTCAATTATCTTGTGCAACGTAGGCTCTGCAGTTAGGCAACGAAGCCCCTCCAGTTCTAATTGGCGTGCAGTGATCTGCAGCCTACCGCCCAGTCAGCACACAGACCAGGTCTAGCTACCCCGCCCTAATGTCAAACTGCAATATCTCCACCCCGTTGTCCTCCACCGCATCCGATACTTACCTACCTAGGTAGATACTTTATTATACAAGCATGGTATCAAAACCAATCCCGACAGTAGACGCAACATCAACGCCTTCTGCCTCCGACCTAGACTCAGAATGGGACGACTCGCGAAGCGAGGTCATTTCATTATACGAAGCGTTTGGGGAGCTCTCAGTCATTGCGCAGACGGATGCGAGTGAATGTGAAGTAAAGAGCGAACTCGGAGCGTTGGCAGAGTTTGCAGAGGGAGGCAGGAAGTTGTTGGACGCGACAAAGAAACTCCCGGGAAAGGTTTGCCATAGCATGCATATGACGGTGGCGGAAGTGATGCGGCAGATGACCAAGGGGTGAGTGAGCTTCGTAAATACCGCCCGCATTCGCTATGGTACTAACTATGCTGTAGATGTTCGATCAAATTTATAGCAGTGATCGGGCTCACAGGCGCGGGAAAGTCTTCTATTATCAGAGCACTCACCAGCATTGACGTACCCGTTGAGGACGATATCAACGCAGGTATTTGTCCCGACGTGGTTGTGGGATCTCGTCTAACGCGTTGACTTAATTAGGCACTACTTCATTCGCCATGTACCCTACTATCAGCGACCGCCAGCCATATATCCTCATTGATACGCCCGGATTTAACGATGCGAAGCGTAGTGACTTGGAAATCTTCCAAGAGATCCTCGACTGGTTCGTGGCAATGACTCCTTACTGCGATCTCGCTGGCATTCTGTACGTTCACGATATTACTCATAATAAGTTCGATGGTGCTGCGTCGACAACTCTGGACATGCTTCAAGCCCTGTGCGGAAAGGAGTTTTACAAGAACGTCACAATCGTTACGACTATGTGGACCACGATAAGCGACTCCGCTATCAGAGCGGCCGAGAAACGACAGAAACGATTTGAAAAAGGCCCATGGAAGGAACTCATACAGGGTGGAGCCCGGGTGCGTGAACACCTAGAGGGCTTTGCCCAACCGGACCCGGATGATCCTCTGACAGATCAGGATATCAGAGAGTTAGAGAAACAGTGCAAGAGAGCGAAGCAAGAACTTTGCGAGATAATGAAATACTATGTAAACTCAGAGAGCGTCAAGCCAGCGATTCAGCACGAGCTACGGGAGAATATCAAGGTCGGGTTAATGGATACGAAGGCTGGATTGGTGTTGAGGAGTAAATTCAACTTGCCGGCGACACCGGAGCAGATCGACAGTGACGGCGGTAGTAACCGTATTCCGAGTTCTCCGAGTTGCTTGACCGACAATGATGGGAACTTGTTACCACCCCTACCCCCGGGGACAACTGTTAACGTGGTCCACCACCATCATTACAGCCCGCCGCCCCCTCCGCTGCCACCTAAGCAAGATGAGAGCGAGCAAGGTGGGGGAGGGGATGAGCAGAGAGGGAAGGAAAAGGGGAAACGGGGTAACTGGATTCAAAATTTGCTTCGGGCAGTCAAGTGGTTTTTTACCAGGTCTTGAAAGTAGGTGCGCCGTACTTTTCTAGCTCGTACTTTGTCTAGTGATCACTTATCTCTGGTATATGGGGTTATGCTCGGTGGTACTATTTATTTTTCTACGGATTTCTTTAGGGTCTTATCAAAGTTAACGGTCTACGAACTTATGCTTTAGTTAATTAAAATGTTTAAACTAGTCTTGTGGTGCATATTTATGTATGGGATATTCCGAGAAAGACAGTTCTTGTATCCCATGGCCACTTCTAGAAACTCACTATATCTCTAGTATTATATTACCTCTGATAAGTGTTATTTACTCGTACATGTACACTTATGGTCCTAGCGGGAGCGTAAACATATCATGCAAGAACGGTTGTTTCTAGCTTCGCGCCGAAGCCCCAACACTTAAATAGTACAAGTGTTACATAAAACTGTAGTCTAACGTATTTAATTAACTGCCTTTTACAAGGGCGAACGCTCTCTATTACTAGGATTCTGAATTTGCGTTTGGTCAGCGTTGGCCTATAGCATTATCTATACAAGTGTTTATCCGTGTAGTTTGCTAATACATAAAACTAGTACCCATGCAGTCTACGCCACATGCAGTCTACGCATCAGTAGCGGAGAATGCTTGTCTTAAACATGGGATAAGTACATCCAATGTAAGCTCTCAGCGACAGCAATGTTAATAACCTTAGAATGTAGTGAAAGTTTTATCCCTGATTGACAACTGTAATCATTCAAACAGCTTGCGATCGAAGATTCAAGGGCTTGCTTGGATTTATTGCACTTAAGATTCTTATCCGCGATATCGCGACGCAGGCCAAGCTAGGTGGCCAGTTAGAGACATGGTATTCAGCCTAAATTCATAGTCAGCCGGGTATTTTTTCGCTGGCGCGTCTATGCCGTACACTCCCTTGCAACAAGTAAATGTATTAAAATAAGTACACACAGCGTATAAGGAATATATCGATAATCGATAGCTGAGTGGTATCTACTTAGTATTTAACTGTTTAAGTATGTAATTTTTTAAGTAGAAGCACTCCCACCATCGAATCTCAACAAGATTAAGCTGCAAGTGCTCTTGTGGCGAGTAGAGTATTCTTCCTGCGACAGTATCGCTTCTTTTGGCACCGGCGGCACTGCACAGCTAGTTCGTGACGGAAATGGACCAGGATCAAGGAAACTGGATGTGTGCATCGCTGCGTTTGATACCCCCAAGCTTATCTATGGAGAACCAGTGGAGGAAGGATGAGTTTTTGATTACAAGTGGTCGCGCGAAATGAGCAGACCTTGTGGTCTTTGTTTTGGTACTGGATTGGACGATCGAGATATATTTACTGGTTAGGGTAACTATTAATTCCACAGCATGAGCTCGCCCTCAGCCATCTAGTCGTTACGCCGTGTCGTTTGTAACTATCAATCCCACCTCGAATTCCGTCAAGTGCAGCATCCATGGCTAGTCCTCTACTTGAACGCATCTCGCTGGTCATATGTACGACAATTACTTGTATTAATCAAGGATCATGGTAAATGTTGGTGGCGGGTGGTTCCACACGCTTGAGACCAACCGGACGGGCGCGGGGCAATGGGTCCACGCAATTTTCTGATTGGCGTATTATTTTCAGGCTGCTGCCTTGCACACGCCTATGTCTCCTTTAAATAATGTACCTGCTTTCCCATAGCGCACTCTTTGTTGTCATCTTTAACACATTTCGCAGACTTCCACACACAGCCGTCATCCTACCCCTACACACGATATCTATTAACTATACAACATGGTGAAAAGACGGATCGCGACAGCAGCCACTTTGTCAGCACCTCTCGCCTCCGATCAGGACTCAGCTCTAATGCGTAGAGCACTCGAAGCGTTCTCAGCCATTATGCCATCATCTTCCACATCTGAGCAGGACGCCGGAAGAGAGGACATGACTCCGATGCGCAACGCTGTTGAAACACCCCCGGTCGTGACACCAACATATCGCGTCTCCAAGCTGGACGCAAAGAGGGAGGACACAGCTCCGATGTACAACGCTGTTGAAACGCCCCCGGCCTTGACACAAACACCTTCCGCATCTGAGCAGGGTGCAATAATGGAGGACCCAACTCTGACGCGCAATGCTGTTGAAACACCTGCGGCTGTGACGCCAATATATCCCGTCCCTGAGCAGGATGAGGATACAGTGAAAGAGGACGTGACCCTGGCGCACAAAGCTACTGAAACACTTGAAGCTATATTGCAGGCGGATGCGAGTCGACCTGGAGAGAAGAAGACATGGACCATGAGAGGGGTGGAGAAAGGCAAAAGAATGTTTAGTCAGGTGAAGAATTTCTACGATAGAATGGGCATGGGAGAAGTAGTACGGCTAATAGCCAAGGGGTAAGAAGCATACCACCTAATTCGCTAGGCCACGCGAGTACTGATAGTGCTACAGATATTCGATCAAGTTTATAGTGGTCATCGGACTCACGGGCGCGGGGAAGTCGTCTATTATCAAAACACTCACCGACAGCGACGTACATATTGAGCACAGTATTAATGCTGGTATTTTACTACTCGTTCTGATTCTCTAAAATATTGACATTGCTAGGCACCAACACATTTGAGATGTTCCCTACTATCATCGACGACCAGCGATATATTCTCATTGATACGCCCGGTTTTAATGATCAGAACCGCGACGATGTGGAAATCTTCCAAGAGATCCTCCAGTGGTTCGTAACAATGACTCCTTACTGCGATCTTGCCGGTATTCTCTATGTTCATGATATCACTCATAAACGCTTTGATCATGCGGCGAATTTGAATTTGCGTATGCTAGAAGCCTTATGTGGAGAACAGTTTTACAAGAACGTTACAATTATCACGACCATGTGGGGCGATATGGCCCCCTTAGCTACCAAAGCGGCTGAGAGACGGCAAGAACAATTTAAAAGGGACCCGTGGAAGAAACTCATCGAGGGTGGAACCAGAGTGTTTGCGCATCGACACGGCTTTGTAGAACCTGAACTACAGGAGGATGAGCATCTCCTGGCAGATGGGGAGGTCAATAACTCTCAAATGCAACACGAAGACACAGAGAATGAACGTCACCAGGCTGAGGAGCAACGCGGAAAGGCATTAGATGAACTTAGCGAGATGATGAAGTATTACATAAACTCCGAGAGGATCAGGCCGCAGATTCAGAGTGAACTACTAAGAAATGTGGAGGTTATGGAGACAGAGGCTGGATTGGTGTTGTTGAGGGAGAAATACGGTCCGTCGGCGACCATGGGGACGACCGATGGAAACGAAAGTAGCAGCGCTCCCAATTCACAGGCGACTACTACGGGGCAGACCAACAATGATGACCGTAGCCCTCGTAGCCCTCCCAGCCCTCCAAGCCGCCCTACGGGGCAGGTCGATGGTGACACCAGCCGCAATCCTATCTACCAACATTCAACCACGGAGCAAATCGGCGGTGAGAGAAGCACACCCAGCCCGCCAAGCCAACATCTGGCTGATGAAGGGGCCTCACCACAGTTCCAGAACCTCCCGCCGCCGGATACGACCGCCCATGCGGCTCACCACAGCCACCGCCACCACCGAACATTCCCACTTGAGGTCGAGGACAATAAGGTGGACGCGGAGACCGAGAAGGGCGAGGAGGAAAAGAAGGACGAGAAGGACAAGAAAGACAAGAAGGGCGAAGAGAAACCGAAAGACAATAAGGATGAGGAAACTGGCTGGATTAGGTCGATGTGGAGGGCAATCAAAAGGTTTTTCGGATACAGTTAAAGGAGGGCGAACCTCACCCGGGTAAGATATTCGTTTTCACTCTTATATCAGTACTTCATCCAAATAGATACTTAAGTACTTTCATGAATGAGGTTTTCTTTGTGTTATTGTTATCAGGGTTTTCATTGGGGTCTTTGTCAAAGGCAAACAGCTGGCGAGCTTGTAGTTAAGTCGACTGAAATATTTTGGCGGCCTGGGGTGCATGCAACGGAGGGACTAGAGACACCCATTGTGTTGCCAGTATTGAAGTTAATGAATGTGGCATCCTCGTACCAACTGTTATCCTATAGCTAGTGGGAGTGTATACAGTGGTCAGTAGTCCTGGTTTCCAGATTGTAATTCTTGCCTGCCTGAAGCAAATAGAGGGAGCCGATAATGAGAAGAGAACATAAATGTGTCAATCGTGGGAATTTGAGCCGATAGTGGAGAGATAAATTCCACCCAAGCTTGAGCTGAAGAGGTACAGCCTCTGCGGTTACACCGGAACCTTAATATGAACGCTATTTTTGGGGCGCTAAACCAAACCTGTAAATTAGCCAAAAAAAAAAGACCAGGATCAAGAAAACCGGATGCGTGATACCCAAAGCTTATCTACGGAGAACCAGTGGAGGAAGGATGAGTTTTTGATTACAAGTGGTCGCGTGAAATGAGCAGACCTCATGATCGGGTCTTGAGGATCGAGATATATTTACTTACTAGGGTCGATCATTCCACAACAAGAGCTCACCCTCAGCCATCTGGTCGTTACGCCGAGTCGTTTGTAACTATCAACCCACGAATTCCGTCAGCTTCCAGCAATTCCAGTCCTCCACTCGAACTCATTTCGCTGCTCATATGTAACGGCAAATTTCACGTATTGATCGAGGATCATGACTAACGTTGGAGGTGGGGTGGTTCCGCGCGCTTGGGACCAACCGGACGGGTGCGGGGTGGCGGGTCCACGCAATTTTCTGATTGGCGTGCGCAGTAATCTGCAGGTTGCTGCCTTGCACACTCCTATGTCTGCTATTTAGATAAAGTACCTGCTTTCCATGCTACTCCTTTGTTGTCGTCCTTAATAAACACACCTCGCTAACTTCCACGCAGCAGTCCTCCTGCTCCCCACTGGATACATATTATATACACAAACATGGTACGGATCGCGATAGCACCCGTGGCACCAACGCCTCCCGCCTCCGATCAGGACGCAGCTCTGATGCGTACTGCCATCGAAGCTCTCTCAGACATTATATCGACATCTCCCACGTCCGACCAGGGCACGAAGAGGGATGACAAGGTTCAGATGAGCGACGCTGTTGAAACGCCCTCAGCTATACCTCAAACGCCTCCCGAATCCGAGAAGGATACAGAGCAAGAGTACTTGGATCCGATGCGCAGCGTTTCCAATGCGCTCTCAGCCGCCACGTCGACATCCCCCACCTTCGAGCGGAACGCAGAGGAGGATGGCTCGGTTCGGGAGACCAGCGCTGTTGGGACGTCCTCAGCTGTGACACCAACGCCTCCCACCTCCGAGAAGGATGCAGAGAAAGAGTACTTGAATCCGATGCGCAACGTTTCGAAAGCGCTCTCAGCCACCACGTCGACATCTCTCGCCTTCGAGCGGAACGTAGAGGAGGATGACTTGGTTCGGGAGACCAACGCTATTGGGACGTCCTCAGCTGTAACATCATCAACGCCTCACGCCCCCGGTAGGGTTGTAGAGAAGGAGTACTTGTCGCTGCTGCCCTCCAGCCCCGGGCAGATCGCAAAGAGCGACGGTATGGCCTGCGGCATGCTGTCCCATCCCGGCAACCCAGTTGAATCGCTTAATGCCACACGCAGAGAGAAGAAGGATAAGAGTTGGGCGGAGAGAGGGTATAACCGGATGAAGAATTTTGTTTATGATAGAATGACGACGGCAGAAGTGGTGCGACAGTTGGCCAAAGGGTGATCTTCGAACATATCACCTGGTTCGTCAGGAGTGCTAATAGTGCTACAGTTATTCAATCAAGTTTATAGCAGTCATTGGACTTACAGGCGCGGGGAAGTCAACTATCATCCAAACACTCACCAACTGCGACGTGCATATTGAGCATAGTATTAAAGCTGGTATTTTGCTACTCCCCGATGTAGTTTTGAATCCACCTAATATACTAACGTTATTAGGCACTAACACATTTGCGATGTACCCTACTATCATCGATGGCCAGCGATATGTTCTTATTGATACGCCCGGTTTCAATGATGGGACCCGTGAAGACGTGGAAATCTTCTGTGAAATCCTCGACTGGTTCGTGACAATGACACCTTACTGTGATCTTACTGGAATCCTCTACGTTCATAACATCCTTTCGAACCGCAGTACTGGTGCGGCAGAGTTGAATCTAGAAGTGCTACAAGCTTTATGTGGAGAGAGGTTTTATAAGAATATTACAATCATCACTACCATGTGGAGCGATTTGGGCATCAATGGTGTTATAAAGACTAGGAAACGGCAGGAAGAGCTTATAGATGAAACGTGGAAGGAACTTATTGCGGGTAGTGCCCGAGTACATGAGTATTGGCACCCTCCCGAACCTGGACCATATTCGAATAAGCCTCTTCCGACAGCTCCTGAGCCCAGAAATACAGAGGTACAACACGAAAACGCAGAGGACCAACATCAAACGGAACCAAATTTTATGGACCTACACGAAAAGGTACTGTCTAAGCTTTGTAATATGATGGCATACTACAAAGGCTCCGAGAGGGTTAGGCCAACGATTCAGGACGAGCTCCGACGAAATGTCCCTATCATGGATACAAAGGCTGGGAAGGTGTTGGTGGAGAAATACAACTTGCCGCGACCGACGACTACACGGCCGGTCGATGACGAAAGCAGCAACATTCCTAGCTCTCCAAGCAGCGTACCGGCAGCTACGGAGCAGATCGACGATGATGTTAGCAGCACTCTCAGTCCCATCAGCTCCTCCAGTCCTCTGAGCCGTCCGCCAGAGACCACGGGGCAGATAGACAACGAAAGCAACAGTACTCTACGCCCCCTCAACCCCCTAAGAGCGACCACGGAACAAACCGGTAATGATAGTAGCAGTACTCTCAGCCTCCCTAGCCTCCCCGACCTCGTGAGCCGCCCGCCGGAGACCACGGAGCAAATAGATAACCAGAGCAACAGTACTCTGCGTCCCCCCAACCTCACTGGAGCGACCACGGAGCAGACTATCAACAGTGATAGCAACATTCTCAGCCCCGTGAAACTCCCCAGCCGCCCGAGCCGCCCGAACCGCCCGGCGGCGACCACAGGGGAGAGCAGCAGCACCTCCCGCTCTGCAAGCACCCTGCAAGCTACCATAGAACAGAGCCACGGCGATGTTAGCAGTACTCGTGGCCCGCCAAACCGCCAGATAGCCAATGGCAGGGCCTTATCGCAGTCCCAACCGACGGAGATGACTGCCTTGGTGGCTCGTCGCCAAACGGCTAATAGCAGGGCCTCATCGCGGTCCCGGCAGCCCCAATCGTCAGAGCTAACAGCTCTTATGGTCTACCGCTCTAGCGGCCGAACCCGAACTAAAAAAACCCCATTTAAGAAAACCCCACCTAACTACTCGGAGGAGGGGGAGGAGGGGGAGGAGAAAGACAAGGATGAAAAGCCGAAGGGAGGCTGGTTTATGAATATGATTTGGGCAATCAGGTGGTTTTTTGGATATGGAGAACTGTGAAAGCCTTACTTGGGCAGGATATTTCTTTCACACTAATGGAGAGTACGTTATCCAAGTGGATTCTTGTTTTTACGAATGGTGTTTTCTTTGTAGTACCATTTATATTATTATTGTTGGAGTATCTTTGGAGTCTTATCAAGGTTAACAATCCGCGAGCTCATACTGTAGTCAATTGAAATGTTTTGGTGGCTTTGAAATGGAGGAAGAGGCGGTCTCGTGTTTCGTGGAGGGACTTTGAGGCAATTCGTAGAATCTCACTGTACCTCCGGTATTATGTAGGTTCTAGTGAATGTGACATATGTTGACGGAAATACTGGGCTTTCGCCCGAGATCATCGACGGGCATAATGTGACTGTTTGGCTGTTATGTGGGTTGTCACTTTTAGTATAGTTATCTTAACATTATGTACTTAAACTTTCTTCTTTTCTCTTCTGCTCTTTAGAATTCAGACGATTGATGAGTTCTCCGCGCATCCGCGTGTCAACAACATACTCGTATGTACATGTACACCTGTGATCCTAACGGGAGCGTGAGTGGTGTACATGCAATCATATCATGCGCTTGCATTAAGGTTCGGATATAGCCGCAGAGCCGCGCCTTTGGCTCTTGTCATATTAAGGGTGTGCACTTGTAATTATCGAATAATCAAATTCCCATGATCGATACGTTCGTGTTCTCTTCGTTCTCTCTTTTCGTTTCAGACAAGAATTACGGTCTGAAACATGACCATTGCTGCTGTCATTTCTCTCTCACGCCTCATATGCTAATTTAGGCGCTAAACCTGAAATGCATATGGATCAAATAAATAAAGCTTCAGGCCAAATCATAAAAATCATCTACCTTGATGTGAATTACAAACGTATGCGGCAACGGGTTGAAGATATCAACAGAGTCAGGTAGTGATATGAAGATTTTCATATCTAGCAACACAGAATTGATTACAAGCACCATCAAATATCGCGCCATAGATTAGAGTGTTATCGTGTGAGTAGAGTAGAGGAACTTATACATTATACAGAAGCCTATACTGGCAGCAGAGGCTGGGAACAGGGGGACTGGAGGGAGCGTGCACTGGCAATATAAAGTATGCATTGGCGAGGGAGTAAGGGCGCTGAAGAGAGAGAATGAGAGCTAGAGTAGAGAGACAGTGGGATCAGGAGAGAGGGCGAGAGCGCTGGAGAAAGAGAATGACAGCTAGAGGGAAAATAACAACTAGAGTGAGAGTAGGAAAGTGGGAGAGGTGAAGAGAGAAAGTCAGAATACAGAGTAGGCGAGTCGCCGGCCGCGCACCCAATTCGCTGGCCGCAGCTTCCGGCGATTTCAGCCATCCACTTAAACGTTTTCCGGTGTTTATATTTATCGACAAGTTGATCGACTGATGTCTACGAATGTGATGGGGTCCGCAGTCAACGTTGATTTTGCGCGCGTATAACCTGCATCCGTCCAACAAGCCACACAATTTTTGATTGGAGTGCACAGTGATCGGCATGCAGGCTTGTTTCATTGCACACCCCACGTCTGCTACTCAAAGTCCCCGCATTCCTGTTGCGCTCCTTTTGTCGACCTTCACTGACACACTTCATTGACCCCAAGGTCTCTACATTGTTATCCTCCTGTCTTTACACTCGATATCTCTCGTAAACATGGTTAAAAGACGAATCGCAACATCAGCCATGGCGGCAACACCTCTCGCTTCCGACCAGGGTGCGCAGAGGGAAGACGCGGCTCCGACGGGCAGCGCATTTGAAGCACTCTCAGCAATATCAGAGGCAGATTCGAGCCAACATGAAAAGAAGAAGGAGGACCACAAGACATTGGCGGAGAGAGGTAAAAGGCTTATCGGCCGGATGAAGGATTTTTCGGAAATGGTTTACGATAGCTTGTCAGCGGCGGAAGTGATACGACAGTTGGCCAACGGGTAAGCTTCAAATATGTCATCTAGTTCGTCAAGTGTGCTGATAGTGCTGCAGATGTTCCATCAAGTTTATAATGGTCATCGGGCTCACCGGCGCGGGGAAGTCATCTATCATCAAATTGCTCACTGACCGTGATGTGCATATTGAGCACAGTATTAACTCTGGTATTTCCTTACTTTCTGGTGTAGTTTTGAAACCCACTAACGCGCCGACATTCCTAGGCACTAGCAAATTTGAGATGTTCCCTACTATTATCGACGGCCAGCGATATATCCTCATTGATACACCCGGTTTTGATGATGAAGAACGGGACGATGTTGAAATCTTCCAAGAGATCCTCAACTGGTTCACGACAATGACTCCTTATTGCGATCTTGCTGGAATCCTCTACGTTCACGACATCACTCATCGTCGCTTTAATGGCTCAGCGAAGTTGAATCTGGAAATGCTACAAGCCTTATGTGGAGAGCAGTTTTACAAGAACGTTACAATTATCACGACCATGTGGGGGGAGAACATGCACTCCACCGCTACCCAAAATGCTGAGAAACGGCAGCAAGAATTTAAAGAGAAGAAGTGGAAGAAACTCATCGACGGTGGAACTAGAGTGGTTGAGCATCGACACGGCTTTGAAGAATCTAAATCTACACCGCCGCCGGATGCGCTTCCTTCCACAGCTCATGAGGTCGAAAATTCGGAGCCACAATGCCAAAATGCAGAGGAGCAGCGCGAAATTGTAGAGGAAAAATGTCGAGAGGCTGAGGAGAAACGCGAAAAGGCACAGAACGAGCTTTGCGATATGATGGAACACTACATAAACTCCGAGATTGTTAGGCCGACGATTCAAGATGAGCTACGAAGGAAGGCCAAAATCCTGGATACAGAGGCTGGAAAGGTGTTGAGAAAGAGATTCAACCTACCGGCGACCACAGATCAGGTCGACGACGATAGTAGCAGCATTCCTGAGTCTCCGGCGACCACCGAGCAGCCCGACAATGGTGATAGCAGTACTCCTAGCCCCCCAAACCGCCCCCCGGGGCAGATCGATGGTAATACCAGCAGTATTCCCCGCTCTCTGAGCCCTTTGCGAACGACTTCGGGGGGGATCGGTGGTGAAAGTAGCAGTAACCCCCACTCCCCAAGCTCCTTGCGACCAACTACGGAGCAGATAGACAGTGAGGACATACAGGCGACCACGGAGCAGGTCTGCTTTGATCATAGCAGTATTCCCAGCTCCCCAGCTCACGAACCGGCGGCCCGAGAGCAGATAAGCGATGATGGTAGCAGTTTCCTTAGCTCTCCGAGCTGCTGGACGGCCGATGACGAGCTTTTGTTACAGTCCCAGCACTCCCAATCGTCGGAGACGACTATTCATGTAGTTCATCACCACCACCACCACTGCCGAACACCGTCATCTGAGAGGGAGGAGAAGAAAGAGGGAAAAAAAGAGAAGAAGAAAGAGAAAAACGAGGAGATGAAAGAGGAGAAAGAAAACTTGATTAAGAGGATTATTCAGGCAATCAAGTGGTTTTTCGGGTGGTGAATTGCGGTACTTATTCTTTATGAGTGGTTTCTATTGCAGTACCGTTTATTGCTATCAGAGTTTCTTTAGGTCTTATTAAGGTTAACGGTCTGCGAGATTTCGCTTTAACCAATTTATGTTTTGCCGGGACTTGGGAAGCTTATTCATGAGGAACGGACGGTTCTCGTGTTCCATAGAGGGACTGGTAGTAATTTGTAGAATCTCGTTGTATCTCCGGTATTGTGAATATGGTTTAATTTACTCCTACATACTATTCAAGTTGCCGACACCTTGGTCGAGGTCAACGGACGCGTATGAATAGCTATCGATAGTGTTGACGGCCATTTTACAGACTGACTGGCAGAAACAAGAAAGGTACATGAACAATTGTAGAAGAATGTAAACGTGTTGTGGTAATCTGAGCCGGTGGTGGTGCTTTATAGAGCTAGAAGGTGGGGATAAACCAAGAGCAGAAGGTGCGGCTCTGCGGCTATACCCGAACCTTAATGAGAAGAGTAGATTTATAAATAAACCACACAGGCTACACCCCGGCCGAATCATAAAGAATATCCATGAGAATTTGAATTGTAAGCTTATACGGCAACAGGGTGAAGATATTACAAGATACACTAAAATGTCCAGAAACAGATCACCGTACTAATTTCGTAAATTAAACTCCCCAGGAAACCCGCTCGCCAAACGCCGTGTTACAGGTGTACTTGTACCGGAGACATGTTACAGGTCTGATACACGGTGCTGCTGCAGGGGCCGATGCCTCCTGTACATATCTCGAGTCTTTCTCCTTCTCTCTTCTCTGTACCATAGAATACACGCACACAGTTCTCCCCAACTTCCATATCGTAACACGCCGTTCAAACATCAGCCAAAGTGATATACCATGACAACCGATGGACTGCTATTGAGCCGCTTGCCCTAAGGCCCTTAAAAAACGTACCACCCCTCCCTCGCGGTATGTAGGCCGGCCAGTAGCCCGAACCTTTTGAGCCGCCGGCCATATGTCCCACAGAGCCCAATGATACAAGCCGAAAGCCTGCGGAACATATCCTATCCAGGCAAGGCAATTGCTCAGACATCGAATTGTCAACACAGTTTCGTGGTGCTGCTTTCCGAACACGACGTGGAAGGCCGTAAATGCCCATTCGAACCATTTCAGCGCCTCAGCATGATTACCGGCACAATGAAGAATGAAGCCCACAGCTCGGATACCAGCCACGCTCGTTAAATCAGAGGGCGTCATGGTCGCTGCAGACTCGGGGAGCTTGCGCAGACGGTCGTACATGGCCGCGGCTCGTATAGACATATAGCCAATCGATGGGGGGAGTGGCATCACAGCACACACTAGTGGTGACAGCATGTACAAGGGCCCAGCCCGCATGTGCGTCTCCACAGAATTCAGCCATATAATGTCAGCTGAGTTGATGCTGACGTGAACAAGTGCGGGTTGGCTCAGGCGTAGCGTCTGCTCTTTGTTGTACAGCGCATGATCGTAGACTCTCACGTCGCGACATTGAGGATGCACCGGGATCACCGGAGTGTTCATCGGGCCAGGCGTATAAGGGCTACCTGTGGGCGGCAGCGCTTGTGCACCATAACTGCCCTGAAGCCCTGAAAAATGTGGGCTAATATTACCCGACGGAAGAGGACTAGGTGAGGATCCTGATGTAACAGAGCTTGCGATCTCGGATGAGGTGGTGCTTAGCGTATGACCCGTCGGAAAGGAGTTCCTTGTAGATGTATTCCATGGGTTCCAAAGCTCCTCCAGTAGCTGTGGACTGTCCTGAGCTTGATTCGTCGAATGCGTAGACCCTTGAGCTGTTGCTAGTCAGAATTCCTTCTTAGCAGTACTTAATGCGTCGGACCTTACAGGCACTTCTAATGATTACATTCACGCAGTCCTCAAGATGTCCAACCACAATCTGATAGTCTTGGTCATTCTCAGTCGGAAATTTCACAAGGTCTGAATGGCTTCTATCAGCTGGGATTTGGATTTCTCCGTCAAGGCCCAGAACTGCAGCCTCTTTGGTGACCATCTCGACGGCTGATCCGTCTCTTGCATAGGTGCCGGAGGAGTTCTAGACAACTTCAGCACTTGATAATATGCCTGGGCGTATGTGATTGTAGAATCAATACCCTTCGGACGGATGGCGAAAGCAGACGTTCGTAGAATGAAAGTATCTTGATGTTGTGGCCGCGCAGAATTCGTAATAGCGTTCCATTGAGATCTACCAGATATGACGAACCCGGTCGTAATTGCGTGAGAATCGCTGGCGGATTCCCGGGTTGCTCTCTGGTCATCCTCTCCAACTCTCGGGTTCTGAGACCTCCATGTGGGGTTCCAAAGAAGAAAATGGCGTTGGTAGATTTTAATATATCGGCATAATGTGGATCGTCGTTTGACTTGACCAGTGACTAGTGTATCATGTTTGTTAGTTGGGACCTCCATGCCCACTGCACGCAAACCGCTCACCTGGCTAACTAAAAGTCCTCCAAGGCTATGCGCAATGAATATGATCGGCCGACCCTTTCGGTCTATCAGTATCACTGAAGCTCGACAGGGGCGTAACGACTTACTCGTGTCGCGCTTCGAACCGACATCAACTGCTCAACGAAGTATCTCATGTAGTCTGCCATGCCCACTCCCGCCACGCGGTTCGTATTGCCCGTTAAACGGCTGTCATAGCCGTATGTCATGATTCGAACTCTCAATGAAGGAATATGTTCTGGGAGAAAGTCCTTCAGCCACATACTGCGAGTCGATGTCTCGCGGTCACTCCAGCTACCGTACGCATGGCCGGCCAATCCAGTGACTGCCACGACACTGTAATCTTTTTAGCAAGCCGAGACCCTTTAAAGAAGAAGATAGTGCCTACTCAGCAACAGTGTTAGTTTCGGGAGAGTTCAGGGGCGTTAGGCCGCGAAAGTGCGCGTCAATCTCGAGTACCGTTGGCTCGCTGCTACCCACATAAACCTCGAAAAACCTAGAGTCGGGATTTTCAAATATCTCAACCCTCTGGTAATTAGCGGCAAGTGCTGTTTGGCAGCGCCCGAAGAGCGATGGGTATAGCGATAGCTCGTGGACTTTCTTTAGCTGGGGATCGAGCTGCTCAAGGCCGACTGCGAGGTCTCTGCGGTCCCACTCTAGAGGAATATTTGATATTCGGTAGTACACAAGCGGCATCTGGAGGCGATACAAAGGTAGCGCTCCGCGAAATGTGGATCGAACTGGATGGTAGGCGCTGCAAACGTTGCGGCACTTCCCCGCTCTGCGGATGCATCTTCGGCTGCATCGATCGGTCGTACAAGATGGGATGCCTTAGGTAGGATTCTCAGCCCTAACCTTGTTCACGTGAACTCTACTGTTCTGCAAGTAAATGTACTCATGAGTGAGGAAGATCGCTGGTCAAACGAAATGGTTTTATACTAACAGATATTAAAAGACTTGCAGGTTAACTAACTGAGACATATGGCATTAGATATTCAGTACATAAATCCAAGGGTACCTTTTCATACTACATTTTCCTTACTAGTAGAAAAAAAAACCGATAACTCCTGCAAAAGCAAACGAACAACATCTCTCATTAACACTACCCCTAAACTACCAGGTAAAACCCCCCGTCCCATATCTCATAACCATACCCCCTATTCTACCTATCAACCCACACCCCAGACGACATCCCTGCCATAGTAGTATCATGTAACCACCTCTGCATCTTCATCAAATCCCCCATATAACCGCTAAGCTGTGAATTAAGCTCAACATTCTTACTCCTCTGCCACTGCTGCGTTTCCGCATCCCCTATGGAAGGAAACGCATCCCTCGGAATTTGCGAAAGCGGGAATGGCGCGTTCGTAGCCGGATCGAGGATCTGGGCGTGGTGTCGGGCAAGAATGTGGTTCAGCCGGCCCAGCTGGCTGCCCGGGTTGACAAGGCTGTCTGTCAGGATTGCCGCGCGGAAACCCTCCCGGCTCAGGACAGGCATTGCACCATGGGGCGTCGAGAACGACAACGAGAAGACGCTGTAGTAGATTGTCAGAGTTTCGTTCCTGGATGCTTCGGGCATCGGAAAGCGGTTCTCAATGGCATGCTGCAGGTACGCTTTCGCAGGGTTGCCGGGTAAAGGATAGCCCATGGCGTCGTAGAGCAGGGCACTCTTGGCGGGCTCAAGGCCCGAGGTGTGCTGAGGCTGGAAAGTCCGGTCTCCGAAATTGAAGATTGCGTCGAGGAGGCGGACGAATAGTGGTGAGGGGCTCTTGTCAGCGTTTATGAGGTTTCCCCAGCTGAAGGAGTTGGCGGCTGGGTATCCCGGCTGGAAAGGAGTAGCAGTTGCGGGCGGCGTCTGTTGGAGCGGCGCCCATTTAGGTGGTGGAGCTGCGCCTGGATAGGTCTGTCCATGAGTCGGTGGTGCATATCCAGCAGGATTGGCATTTTGAACAGGAGCGGGGGGTGGAGGGAATGTCGGCGCTGCTGGATTCTGATATCCCGGTTGTTGATGGTATGTGGGTGCTCCATACTGCACATAGCCCTGTGCATACGACTGGTCATGATATCCTGGCCGGTTGTTGCCGAAATTTTGTTGTGGGACCTGTAAATTTCGCTGCGCCATGTTTCTGGCGAGCGCACCGAGGAGGTCCCGGAAACTCATTCCTTTGAAGGGTCGGTAAAATTCCAAGTTGCGGAATAGATCGAAGGGATAAGGAGTTAGACGGACTAAGGAAGAATGGGGATTTAGAAGTAATTCCGGATGCGTAGATCCCCCCTTCTCCGAATTCCAAGGGACCTAGGACAGTATAAAGCGGATAGTGTTTGGAGGGAAGAAGTCTCGGGACGATTGCGCTGCTTTCAAGGCTTCCCCGCAGGAGGGGAACTCAACCGCCAAGCAGAGGAGTCCAGCTGGCAGCAGAATTGCGCCATAGAGTTGGCTGAAGAGGAAAGGGAGGGTGACGGCTGAATCAAAGACAACATCGAACCTTGGCGGTAGCCAAGAGAACTAAGCTATATTTTGCATCCTAGTGCGGAATCGTCCCATCTGTAGATATGGTGCCAATCGGTCTCACTATCTGCAGAAAGGGTGAGTTCTTGGTATATTCTGCGTTTGGGGCGCCCCATACGTGGAATCTGCAGAAGGGTCGGTGATCTGAGTCTCACCTGTCCGCTACCGTGAGTAGTTTAAGAGTCGGTGTTAGCGGCGTCAATGCAGCACGTGCACGGCTCTCAAATAAACTTTCCGCACTAAACCGTTTTTAGGTCCGCAATATCTCACTGCTCCCAGTTGTGTTGAACGTGAAGATTGATTGTATTATCTAAAGAGGCTACAGAGGCATTATATATAGACGGTAGTCCATATACGCATGCGTACGCACTCATCTATGTATAGACACAGCTGAGTACCATCAACTCGTATGAATACCATAAGCTCCAAGGCCGAGATCTATTATGCAACAAGTTACGCTCTTTCACCCCACATTTCCCCCTCTCTTTTGGATTCCCCCCACATCCATTATTTTCGCACTCTCCCTTCCGATTTCTCTCCTTTCTGCCCAAGATTTCTGACAAATAGAAGATCTACTCTGTCCGCGGTCCTCACAAGCAATCATAATTCTCGCCCCAAAATGTACTCCATGCGCTCTCTATAGACGAGTTCTCGCGATCATGCTCCATATTCATAGCCTCCTCCAACCTTTCGGAGCTCCGTCTGGAGTTTTGGCTCTCATTACCATAGATCTGCCTACGGCTGCGTGACTCTGCAGTAGAGATGCTTCTCTTGGAAGGGTTTTGGACCTGAACCACCGGGGAATTTTGAAGAGAACGTTCTTGCAGCCTTTTCTGGAGACCCTTGGCACGTTGTAGTACGGATACTAGAGCGAAAAGGCAGTCGTTCAGATCTTCTAACTCTTCGACCTCTAATAGTAGCAGTCTGGTATCAGTGTAGGTGCCATTCTCATCGTCTTCGTCATCTAGCATTTCCGCTCGCGCGTGTCTCATTGCGCTCATAAGACCGATGTGATCACTATGATATCCGCATGGAGCAGAAGGAAGCCATTCTGGATTCGATCAATACAGGCACTAGCAAAGTTGGTTACGACATACCAGCGCCTTTAATAATTCTCTGAATGCACCTCGTCGACTCCACAATCCGAATGAGGTTCTCTTCCAAGCTGACCTCTACGCTATCTTGCACTGTCGCCAGCTTGTCCAATTCGCTACCATTCGTCCCAAACCCTCCGCCGAATAGTCGCAGCCGGAAGAGTTGGTTCTTAAGTCTTTGATAGGTGTCTTGTGATAAGCTAATGGGACCTGAGGCGGCGCTGTTCTCGAAACCATTGATTGGGATTGACGATATCGTATGTGCTAGATAGTGTTTACATTTCGTGTACAGACGGTGGATGGGGAGGGCTTCATCGGCAGAGTAGCTCATATTTTTTGGCAGCCGTGCTTTGTGGGTCCAGAGACATCGCTCAGCATTAGTGATGAATATATGGATTTGGAAATGAGGCTGTATACAGAGCAGGGGTGCGATAAGAAAGTCGTTGTGGTGTCAGCGCTCCGGCAGAAACCGCAGTGCATGCGTTATGTTGGTTCCACAAGGATGTGTGCAGCACCAATTCTCTCCAATAAGAGTTGTCTGTCATGATGTCAGTCAGTGCTACGGCATTGCGCACAATTGCATGCGTCTGCTCAGGAATGGCGGTGCAGTTTGCCTTGTCAATGTTTACTGCTGATTTGTTGTACTGTGCAGGCGAGCTATGTCATAGCCCCATGCAAACATACACATGAGGTATTTTCTTGCGTGTCTCTTTGCAATTGTGGGTGGCAATGTTGATAGGTATGAAATGCTTTTATATATATCTGATATTTTCCTTGCTGTATGTAGAGTGCCCCTTTCACACAGTTGCGAAAATGGAATTCGTAGGACTGGCCCTAAGCGCCGCTGCCATGGCGGAACCTCTGCTTCGAGCATGTATCTCCTTCTACGACCTCATTCAATCAGTAAAGACGCTGAACAAAGTATTTGAAAACTTCGCCAGACGGGTACAAATCCAGCGTATCCAGTTCGAATTTTGTACCCGCTCGCTGCTACTCGGTACCGTCGATGACAACGACCTGCTGAAACTGCTGAAACACCCTTCGGATAAGACGATAAGCTTGGAGAGCAGAGGTGGAGGTCTGGATTCACGGTTGCGGGAGCAAATGGGTGACGATTATTTCGAGCAGTTTCGCAATGCTATCTTCTCTGTCTACGAGAGGCTGATAGAGATTGCGGAAGAACTGAAACCTGTTCTTGACTCTGCATCACCGAGAGGTAATTATTAATATGTTCGCATCTACAAGTAGCAATACTAAATAGTATTCTTTTCAGGTACCGTAAAAATGAAGTTACACACGAAAGCAAAGTTTGCCTTCAAGAAAAAACCACTCCAGAAACTCCTCCAGCGTCTCCAAGAGGGCAACGATGACCTAATGGTTCTGGTGGATTGCAAACTGCAGGTTCAGGAACAAGCATCCTGGAAAGAAAGAGAACAAAGGCCCGACACCCCACTCACCGGCACACGGAAAGCATTCAAGAAATATAGCCTCATCCATGCTGCAGCTGAAGACCTTGCGGCATGTCTCTTTGCGCGCAACTCATGCAAACCCCATCGCTCGGCCCTAAGATTGCCTGAACCGCAGAATTTAGCATCACTAAAAGTCGTAAAAAATGCTAGTGTGGAGATGAGTTATGTATTCGACTATGTCTATGAGATACTGCCTGCGAAGCCGGGATGCAGCTCGAAAGCTACTTACTTGCAGTTGTCGGTTCAGTCAATTCCCCGTCCACCATCCGGGGATAGACTCCATTGGGCTCAACCAGCTCATAGCGCCACCAGGAAGCGACCGCGAATGCAAAATGGCGGCAAGACGACAAAGCGTTCCAAAACATCGGCGAAAGCGCCGAGGAGGAAAAATGACGATGAAGAGCCTGAGGTATCGGGAGAGAATCCACCAGCAGTAAGTAGTCAATATCTTTGCACAGATTTCCGGCCTAACAGGAGCCACAGGAAGGTTGCATATGCTCCTTCTTCAGCACGCAAAACTCCCCCCAGCGCCTTCATGCTAGTTCGAGTTCCACCAACTTTCTCCAATCAACACCGAAACACACTTACAAATTCGTCACCAAACCGCCCGTTGCCGCGGCTACGTTTGGTACCCCACTCTCTTCTATCCTCGAAACCTTGGGCCGTGGAATCGAACTTTCGGAGCGCATTAAGTTAGCCTACCAGCTCTCATTAACCCTGCTCCAGTTCCACTCAACCCACTTCCTCCCTCCATCTTGGCGGAGCACAAACATCTCTCTCTTCCCCGAGCTCTCCCCAGCAACACCCGATTCACAACTACACAATCCGTACCTTCTCCCATCGAGTGATGCAAAGATTTCTCTCGCCTCTCTTTCCATCGAACATGAGCCGCCGGTGGAATACTCACCGCTTAGGCACATTCCCGAGCTCTATGGGCTGGGGTTAATTTTGTTGGAACTTGGACGTGGAAAATTGTTGGTAGATAGCGCGGTAGGAAGGCAACCTCCGTCTGGGTTAAAGGAAGGTATGATGGAACATCTCATGGCATGCGAGCACCTTGCTGCGGTGGGAAGAGATGTAGGCGCGGCGTATGAACGCGCGGTGAGGGTGTGCATTTACTGTGACTTGGAATTCGGGTTGAAGGGGAAGACCGTGGGAGGGCTGCAAAGCTTGGAAGCAAGAGAGAGCTTTTGGAGGAAAGTGGTTGTACCGTTGGAAGAGTGTTGGCGGCTGTTCAATGAATAGACATTTTCTGGCCTTTAACGGCTAGTCTTGGGACTATACCCCTACATTAACTTAGAGTTTCGAAAAGAACTAGTTAAGCCTTCAGACCCTCTTTAAGGGTTGGCTTGGAACTTCTGACGGAGTAGTAATACCCAATCCTTCATACTGACGTTTGAATCAATATCTATCGATGACTGTCAGGTCCCATGAATTATCATTCGTATAGAACTCCACGCTGAACAATCTTCCTTCCAGCGCTGCGCCAAATAATTCTCCACCAGAGAGTACCAACGCGGACTCTGCTGCCTCCAACCTCCCCGGAACTCCTTCCGCTCACTATTGTCAGGCCTTCAGCTCAGCCTATTACATCATGGAACTTTGTGCAACAACGTGGTTAGAGATTGTGCAACCTCACCAATAATGATAGCATATTACCGCCACGCTAAGGTTCTTTAAATACCAGAACATTGTTTACTACCTAGTCTCTGAACCCTGGAGGGCCTTACTACCATTACTATTCACCCAAGTATCTCCCCTTAATTAAAGAAGTGTATATATACTCTGCTTTGTCAGACACGCTACGATTCCAGAAATAAATAAAATTCTGGTGACTCAAGCGATTACTCTATAAACTAATCTCCGGCCCACCACACGTGGGTGCAATCGGGAGCGAAGTCTGACTGGTTTCAAGGCGCTACACGAGGCAGCCACCCGAGTGGAGTCTAAAGTCTGACGAGAAGAATTCTAGATCTATACTGGGATTCTTTGTAACATGTTACCCCCGAATGTTATTGGGCTAGCCTTACAAGATGGGATTGTGAAGTATAAGTAACAATACTCTCCCGGAATTGTGGCTCAATCAACACTCAGGCAATACACTCATTCTCCATCTCTTTATCTTTTTTTTCAAGTCTCTCTCTCTCATACTCTCTGTTTCCATCAAATCCATGGCTCCCAATTCCCTACAAGTACTGGTTTTAGCCTTAAGTCTTCTCAGCCCAGCTGCCGCAATCCCTGTCGACGTATCCTTCCCGCAAGACGCATGGATGAAAGCGACTTGTAGCAGCACCGTCAAGGACCTTGGAGCCTCCCCAAAGTCCCGCTGGGACGCCGCGCAAGCCGAAGGCGCCATCGCCGCCGCCAGTCGGAACTGGAATCAGCATGCGGGCTCCCACGGCACCGACGTGAAGCTGAACTACGTCAATTCCATTATGAACCTCTGGGGCCAGAACGAGCAGAACTGTGGGCTTGTCCAAGATAGCTGCGATTTCTCGTCGCTGCAGTGTGGTGATTCTACTATGACGAATCCACCGGTGCCGTTTCCCGGTGCGTGGTTGGTTATGAAGTCGTTGGGGAATATTCATCGGGTGAGTTTCGTATGCACGGAGGTGAGGGCGGGGCTAACAGGGTGGTAGTTTTATCTTAATTTTTATACTGCGATGGGGGATGCCGGAGCTGCGGTGACGGGGAAGATGGGGGGTTTTGTGGGAACATTTGCGCCCGAGGCGACCGAAGATCTTTTTACGAAGATTGCGAAGGGGTTTGCAGAGACGACGATTAGCATGTTGGTTGGACAGGCGTTGGGCCCGGTTTTTGGAAGGCTGAGTGAGCAGATTGCGGATGGAATTTTGGAGCCGGTGTTTGGAGCTATTCAGGATGGGATTGGAAAGGCGATTGATGAGGGGATTGCGTCGGGAGAATTGTAAGTTCCTCCGACTGATGCCACTTCCTTCGGCTGCTAACATGGAACAGGAAGGACCCAAGTCAAGCCGATAAACAGAACACCCTCGTCGAAGCCCTCACTGCACTCCTCGAATCTCAGCGCAGCGTGATCAAAAGCTACGTCGACAACCTCCTCTCGGGCAAAGTCAACAAACTATCCGAATTTCATGACCAAATCAGCGACGGGAAATGGATCAACGACGCTCTTGGTGGCAAGGACCTGTTCGACCTCAAAGATGCCGCGCAAAAAGCCTTTGCCGCCGTCCTCCTCCCTCAAGCATGGAAGCTCAACAAAGACACCGTCCCAGTGATCCTAATGGAAGACAAAGACTGCAACCTCGGCGAGCCAATCCAGGAAATGAACTTCGACACCACCCATGCCACGGGCAGCTGCGTCATCGCCGGTAAGACAATGTGGCTCGTCGGCTTCAACACAGAGCAGTGCCGTACAGGACCCAACCCGTTCGGACCTGGTGGAAACAAGCCGGATCCCTGCCCCATCAATGTTTTCCGCAGGCTCCCAGGGTTCGATAAGTTGGGTGACTTTGGGTTCTCGAAGGATGATATTATTGCAGGCGCGTATGCGGGATATCAGCTGAATGGGAATAAGAACGGGTACCAAGTTGATCCTAATAGTAGGGTTAAGGATGGGAGTGGCGCTGAAGGGAGTTTTCCATTCTCGAATGGGATACTTACGCCGGGAGTTTTTAATATTCCGATTTGTGATATTCATCAGGCGGTAGAGGCGTATAAGAATGGGAAAGGTGGAGCGACACCGCTGTGTGATTATGGAACGCAGTAGTAGGAAGGCGGTTCCAAGGACTAAGATCTATACGATTATTATGAGGAGGAAGGGGAGAGCGTTTAATGGATGTTTTAGTTTCTGTAACTATAGCTTAATACTCGATCGTTTTGTTTGTTTCGCGAGAAGGGCGAATGGAGGATGATACATTGTTGTTGGGCGTTCATGTAAATTATAAAAAGCCGTGGTTTATAGAATGACAAATAACAGACAGCCTGTAAAATCTTGCGAACGGTCACGAGAAAAGCAGCCACCCGGAATTTGCCATGATCGACACGTAAACGCACAGACCACTTCAGTCCTATCGATTCCTTCTTGTGTTACACAAACCCCAACTCCAGAAATCGACACATCAGTAATCTTTTGGAATTTGATTATCCTTGTGACCATTGGGGTGCCCCTTTACGAACTAGTTAGATAAGTACTCACTGGGGGCGGCCGATTTTCTCCCAAAAATTAAGTAGTCATAACTGTTTTGTAAGAAATTAAGAAATCGCCGCGACTCAATTACATGCATTTCTATCGCTTCTATCATCTGTTCGTTTCTTCAAGTTGTATAGCGGGTGATTTGTTCAAGGTCGTACGAGCTCGTATGCTTCTGTGTACTAACTATACAATTCTTGGTGGTTTCCACAGTTGTATGTCTACCTCAAGTATACCAGTGATGATAGCAAACATTCTCCTTTGTGCTGGGTGAGTTTTCTGTAGTAGAATACTTCAGAGTGGTACCATGGTTCGGAACATCCGGTCAGGAACAATTTAATTCCTAAAACTTGAGGTTGACTTAAAGTCTGCGCAAATCCAAGAGTATATATGAAAATCCAATCAACTATATGAAGTAGTAGAGACAAATGGCTGGAGACTGTAATTGGGGTTTGCGCAGCTGCCATCAAGCCTTGGACAGGGATATTTGCGTACTTTCAATGTTCTGTGGCCCCTGAAGCAGTCTCTAGTTGGTTGTTGGTTGGTTGAGTATGTACAAGCTCGTACTAGCACATATAAACAGCGGTTATTAGCGGTTATATTTACAAAACCTCTCTGGCTGGGACGTATCTCGAAATCCCTTCATAGCGAGTATTCAACCTGTCCCGCCTACCTGCTTCTGTGTACATCTGTGCTTTGTGCCTATGCACATGCAAATGAGGTGTCTCTCGTATGAGCTCGTACATGCCGTTTTTACTGATTTCTACTAATATGATGTAAATGAGACCGACTTGTGAAGAAGGATGTTGCAACTGGCGAAGGCGGAGATGTATGTACTTAATTGGTGAAGATTTCTTTGTTAGAATAAAGTAGTTGCAGAATACGGCAGGCTGGCAGCTGTCCTTGCCTTCATGATAACGCTGAGACCGACATAGACTAAGTCCAACTCCCCCGGGATCGTGGTGCTAAGAGGAGGACGAAAGGGGATGGCGACGCTCCAACTGGTTGGAGTAATAGCTTCAATGGATCGTGCAACTTTATTTATTCGACGCGACACCGTCCTCTTACTAACTACCCTGACCAATGATGAAGGCGATTGCGACAGCAGTACAAGGTCCGTTCGGAACTAACAGCTAAAACCAAGGATGGCCTAACGGAAGCACCACAAGCAAGATTTAGTAGCATTAAACTTGGTGGATAGGGAATATTAAGTGCACTTGGATAAGGAAACGGACTTATGGGATATACAAACGCACAAGAGGGCTCGGGAATGCTAAGTGGGCTTGGGGCGAGTGCGGATGATATTCTTCAAGTCAAGATGATCCGTCCTTTCCACAACAATCGGGAGTCTAGCCATTTTGGCTCATTAAAGACCGCTAAGCTCGTATCCGGGGAATTGGACAGCGATGGATGCCACGGTTAATACTTCAGCGGGTATGGGGTCTGTCACAGAGTCAAAACACCAAGGCCAGCTCGGTACAATATCAACCTGTTCTTGGAGCCACCGACAAGTCCCTGGAAGGTGTCATCGTAGATTTCTTCACGAGTCTGCCAGAGTCTAGAGCATCTCAATTCATCAGAACTTAGTAATAGTCAATCGTTTGATTAAAATGACAATCTACCTGCCCTGTCTAAGCATATCGACTCACAAGGATCAGCACGGATATTTTCGAGCAAGCCATCTGCAGCGCGGTGTTCCAGACAATATCATTACAGGTCACGGCGTGCAATTCAGCAGTTGCTTCTGGAGGCGCGTCTGATTACAACTATGTCCGAACGAGCTAGGAACTGGCAGAGAACGCCAATGAGTTAGTCAATGACTTCCGCTGCAACAATTCTCGTAAGTCTCGTCATTGAGGATCATGAGAGCAGGAGCAGGAGTATGGGTGAGGGTCTACCTGGGGCATCCTTTGTTACTCTTGGTCTTGATTTCATTCGTTCGATTCTTGTCCCAGTACCCCATACTCACTCGACTTTGTAGATTGGTCACAATAGTCTTTTTGGGAGTAGTGGGGGATACTAATTAATGGCAGAGCTTCTGATTGGTGAAGTGTGTTACGATATGGGGAGAACCGTGTGCATTGACTATGGTACAGAGAAGAGAGAAGGAGAAAGACTCGAGATATACAGGAGGCATCAGCCCCTGCAGCAGTGACTGTGTGTCAGATCTGTAACACCATGTACATCTGTAACAAAGTGCATGCCATGTATGAGTGAGTGATCATCAGTGAGGCTGTGTAAACTCACGATGTTATTTTACCTAGCTACCTTTAGTTCTTTTCATGCACGCTCTGTAGCCCCTATCTTTGTAATTGATGAGCTGTAGATATAATAGCACGCTCCCAGACAGTAGTGGGTAACCTTGGTGGGCGAAAGGTAGACTCAGGGTAGAGCAGAATGTATGCTTTTGGTATCACTCGGCTTACATCACTCCCAAATCGGCTGTAGTTGACCACCTCCCGATTATTGTGACCAATCTACAAAATCGAGCGTATAGGGGATAAATGGCGTCGGCAAGAGTTTACCACCTCTGGAGGTCAACCAAATAGTGGTGGAGTTTTCATATCTGCTGGATTCACCATCTAGAGATCTTTAGAGCTAGAGACACTACAGCCGGTGAAGTCCGAATTACAATCCCGTAAAAACTGCACGGATCCACTGCCACAGCGAACAAAAGCTGTTCTAACAATATCTCCTTTCTCGGTAGACTTGTATACAGTCGGATCACCATCTAGACAATCAGGGATCGGTGTAAGGGCAGCCGTACTTGATAAGATCGTTGCCACCGTTCAGGGGTTGGTGCGCGTGCAACTCAACATTTTACTCCAGGACCCACTAGGTAACTATCAAACTCCGCCACGTCACTGCAGTCTCTCTTGGTATCTAATATCTTTTATATCTTGTAAGTCTGATATAAATATCAGACTGGGAGTGCGTTCATCTGGGTAGCGTACGTGCAGCCTTATAATGATCAAGATATCGATCGGGGATGCAATGTTAGTTGCATGCACTATCTTATAGGAAATCCGTAGAATCTATGATAATCACCTGCACTTCACATTAGCATCACCGCTATATGATTCTCATCATAATGCGCACTGCACTTACTATACACAAGTCTAGTTTAATAACACGGTGTGTGAATTAAAAAGATCCATTCTATGGGATTTGTGGCTATCACATGAGTGTCAAGCTTGTGACAAGAATGGCAGTGGGAGCAGCAGCGGGAGAGGTGACAGGGTGGGCATAGAGCAGCTTAGTACATTCTAAACTACTTAACTACTTAAGTACTTACTTATGTAAGTATCTACTCTAGGTCCTTAGTGCGTATGTATGACCGATGGCTGTTGCTGCCATCTGCTGCAACTTCCTTAAAACAAACAATCACCATCCCCTACTTAGGTATGCTCTCAAGTACACCATCACTATCGCACACACCTAGAGGCCACCGGAATTCCACCGGTATGGCCACAAGCACTCCAGATCCTGGGGAGGTAAGCAAATATTGTTTGTAGAAAACTGAGTCGGAGATGTAATATCCTTAAGTTAACATCCCTGCTGGTGTAGTGATACTACTCCGTAGAAATCCCAATATTATAGATGTCGGTACTAGAAACATTATGAGATTACGAAGCCTTAAATTTAAGTTGTAACATTCCGTTGCATCATGGTCACCGCACTAGTGAAGTTAATGCGACCAATTACCATCAAGTACTACACTACTGGGGGCTCGAATAAGTACATAAGCCTCACATGGTTTGAAGTGAGGCTATCATGTATTATTAAGTTGATGTGGTGCTGTTTCGATTTACAGGCAGATATGTTGAAAACTAATCTGTTAGCAACACCAAAATATAAGCCTGTCTGATTTGACAGCAGCACAAAGTCTGGGAAGGTTGGTAGAGTTGACAGGCTTGCAGTAGTGAGTAATGCTAGCACAGTGGTTAGGTTAATAGGTTTAACAACCTGACATCAACCTGTCCGGAGTAGAGGGTGTTGCTGTGATGAGAATTTTTTCGGTTACAGTGTAGAGCTGCAGATTTCACCTGCTTCCCACCATTGCTGCTGCATATAGCAGCAAGTGTTGGAATTGGGATGATGGGTTTGTCACTTTTAGGATCTACTTTCATCTCCAGATTACATTCCCACTGCTCCCATATTTTTTGTGTATACGTGGGTGCGAGACATGCAGCTGCTATATATGGTGGTGATTATTATGATGGTGATGGTGATGGTGATGGTGATGGTGATGGTGATGGTGATGGTGATGGTGATGGTGATGGTGATGGTGATGGTGATGGTGATGGTGATGGTGATGGTGATGGTGATGGTGATGGTGATGGTGATGGT
>Ga0307514_10000269_pt1 | contig 133783 bp, 140 predicted proteins | sample 16_EM_MG_FD_203088 | JGI IMG/M metagenome (GOLD analysis project Ga0307514, IMG submission 203088) | Populus trichocarpa ectomycorrhiza microbial communities from riparian zone in the Pacific Northwest, United States - 16_EM | ecosystem: Host-associated > Plants > Roots > Unclassified...
CTGGCTGGACGCATTCTGGACGGGCTAGCTCTTGGCTGGCTGTACGGGCTGGCTCTCGGCTGGCTGGACGTAATCTGGACGGGCTAACTCTGCGCTGGCTGGACGCAATCTTGATGGGCTGGCTCTCGGCTGGCTGGATTTCATGGGTTTTGGGGTTTAGGATTCTTTTTTACCGAAGGGGGCGGCGAAGCCGCCACCATACCTAGTATAAGATAAGCAAATAATAGTTTGGAGGGCTTCTTGGTCATATGGGGCGAGATGCACATCACTCTACACAAAATCGACAGCCCTAGAGAAACAATTCAGAGAGACCAAGTCGACTTATCCTTGATTCTTGCCACTCCCTGAACGCAAAAACGATGGGACCAGGTGTATACAGCCCTCGGTGTTGAAACCAATCAAAGGAGAGGAGAGAAGAAAGATGCTGATTTCCAGTGACGTGATTTGTGACTCCTGTGTCGAGAATCCAGTAGTCGGCAGACCGCTTCTCTGCGGCTACATTGACTGTGATCATCGAGTCCTCCGAGTCGGGGACTGAATCCGACTTTATGATCGAGAAGAGAAAAGACTCAGAATCGGTAGCCGAAGTCGGTGCAGTCGAAGAGAAGCGGTCTGCCGACTACTGGATTCTCGATACAGGAGCCACCAATCACGTCACTGGAAATCATCATCTTTCTTCTCTCGTCTCCTTTGATTGATCTCAACAGGTTATGAGCCTGGGCCCATAACCTGTTGAGAGCAATCAACAAAGAGAATGAAAGATGCTGATTGTCTATCGTATAAGAAAAGAATAAGATAGACATAAATAAGAAAACAAATCATACCTAGAGCGAAGCTCCACTCAGGCCCGAGGCTCACGGGGAGATAGGCTCCGAGGCTTGCGGGGATATAGGAACCGCACCAAGCTCCTAACCTAGTGCCCGCCTTCGGGCTAAATCCTTAGCCAACACTCGGTACCATTTCCGATGGCTGGAGCATAGCAGTCTGGACTTTGACTTCACACGCCAATAAGGTAGTCATTCACAGCTCAAGCAAGGGAATCACAATCACCACTATCGCCGCTAAAAAGTAGAGATACTTTACGTGTATTTAACTCGTGTACGAGCTTGTAGATCCAAATATGAAGTCCGAACTTGAAATCACACCGACGGTAGTGAGCTACCGGTGCCTGGGGTAAGACTTGATGGTTTAGAAGACGAAAGAAAGAAAATCCAATCCAGATCAAATATCTCAGCTAGATGTCTCATATCTCTCGACGACATACCCTACCCGAATCTGTTATTGCCTTTGCGTCTTTTGATTGTGGTATCTTGACTATGCCGTGTGACCCCGTCAAACCTCTCGGTCTTGAAAGGAGCTAGTATCACCTACCCCACTCTCACAAGGAAGGGGCAGTGAATTCCTTCTCTGCTGTCGGCTGCCAATAAACGTCTAGATTTGGGTTGTGAAAGTAGTAGCGGTCATGTAGACCGCTTTTGGACTTCTCGCAGCACTCAACATGTTGGCTATCATAAAGTAATAGACACTCTTTAGAGAGATAAGTCAGCGGGTTTTGCAAATGGGAGCAAGGGAGTAAGAGGCAGACTTGTCAAATGCTCAAGTCATTGAAACGAAGAGACGAGAATTCTAAGTGACAGATGAAAGACACCTAGAGTATCAAATCCTCGCAGTTGATGCTCGATGTTGTGATAGAGCAATAGCAGCAGGCCTGCAATCCATAGCTCCTTCAGTTTTGGACCAACCAGCTCCAGTATTGTCGCTGAGATGGAGTTGTCGTCCAAATCCTCAACTGTCGAGGCGCGTATCAACCATTTCTCAAGAAGAGACGAACTGCTCCCCAACTCTGTACGCTTGTGTCCCAAAGTAACCAGAGTTTGCGACCTCACGCAGCAAATGTTATGGTACTCAGACCACGATCAATATGGAGATCGAGGAAGGAAATGGGGCTGCAATGAATGGGGTAGAGAGAGGAAGCTCGGGGTAACTTGTATTGTGTATGAAGTGTAGTAGAGATGGGGATGAGAAAATACAGGGAAGAATGTAATGTAGGACCAAGCATCGTCGGCTACTGAGAAGAGGAGTACCAGACTAGAGGAAATAGGGGCCAGGTGCATACTTGAAACTATTCAGGATTGCGGGGGGAAGAAAGAATGTGAGTAAGAAAGCACCTCCTCAGGATAGTTGATTGAGGCGGGAAGTGAGAATCTATGAATCGACTCCTAGCAACCCCCAAACTCTAATCTTCTACCCCCCACAGCATCACCATATGTCACAAACCCCACGGAGAACCCACGCAGACTCGCACTGAAGTCAACACGACCTCACCCACTACATCATCGTCTCCTGCCCATAAATCCCCCCTCCCCCCACACTCCCCAACACCACCACCACCACCATGCCTACATCCAAAACCCAAAACGAGTCCCACCTCGGCGGCACTCTCGCAGAAATGTCCGCCCGCGGCGGCACCAAGATTCCCTCAGACGCAGGCACGCAGCCAACCGAGCCCTCGTCCAAGCGTGCCGAGAAACTAAAAATCGACCCCGAATTCCGCTTCCCCGGCTCAGACAACGTCATCGATATGCCAAACAATCCCGGCGATCAGGGCTACACGGGTGAGGTCTTGACGGGCACCGGTCATCAGATGCCTGTCGGCGCGGAGTCGAAGAGGGTCGGGTATACCCATGGGGGGAAACATACAGGCCCTGGGAGACATACGCTTAAGAGTATGCATGCGAGGGAGATGGGGGGGAGTGGGCCCGGGTATACGGCGCCGCATTAGGGTGGGTGCGGGATAATGAGGATTTTCGTCATGTATGATCACTCTGCTTGGTTGGGGCTTGGCAGCAATGAGAGCTCGACCACCATTGTAGAAGAAATTAGAGATTTACATCAATGTTCCTTTCGGTTGGAGCCTAATTGTTCTGAATTGCTCCGCATGTAACATTCAATCCCCATTTCCTGGAAACAATCAATTGCTGCAATGCACATCACTCCCCTGCATGTGTGGTTCAGTTGGGTTGTGCCGCGTCTCCCCAAAACTTTCAAGGTTCACCTCCCAGACCGAACTGTTGCTCCAAACTCAGCTGCCCGCTACCACAATCCATCATGACAGTGCCGCGAGACCATGGCGGCGCCGACGACTCCCTCCTAGAGCTCCCTTCAATCACAAACCCCGAGCCACCGCCGCCGCCTCAACACCCACAGTCGTCAGGCCTCGATTTACCTCCTGCTTTCTACGTCGCGTTTGTCGCCCGAGGGAGGAAGATGAAAGATGGGGCTAACATCAGAGCGAAGGGTGTGGATCTCGCTATCGTCGGCCGTGATACTATTCAACAAGTGGATTCTCTTCACCGCCGAATTTCGTTCGCTCCCCCTTTCCCTCCAATGAACCCCGCTGACAGCTATCCGGATCCACAGACTTCCGTAGGTCTCCGCTCCTCCATCCCCCCCCACCGAGCTCACGGATAACAGCAATCTTTCTCACAACATGGCATCTGGTATTCGCTACGCTCGCGACGCAAACGCTGGCAAGAACGACGTCGCTGCTGGACGGAAGGTTTAGAGTCAAGATGTCGGGGAAGGTCTATCTCCGAGCGATCGTACCCATCGGGTTCTTTTTCTCGCTGAGCTTAATCTGCGGGAACATCGCGTACCTGACGCTCAGCGTCGCGTTCATCCAGATGCTCAAGGTACACCCACGCACACCCTCCCCTGGAGTCCTGCTGACATTGCCTGCAAGGCTACAACTCCTGTCTTTGTCCTCCTCGCTACATGGGCATTGTCACTCGACGCCCCGCGTCTGAATACGCTCTACAACATCTCCTTCATCGTCGTCGGGGTCCTAATCGCATCTTGGGCCGAGATCGACTTCCACCTCGCTGGAGTCGTCTTCCAGATCCTAGGCATTGCCTTCGAAGCCACGAGACTGGTGATGGTGCAGCGACTCCTCAGCGCGAAGGAGTACAAAATGGACCCCCTCGTGTCGCTGTACTACTTTGCTCCCGTGTGCGCCACAATGAACATCGTGATCTTTCTCGCGGTCGAGGCACGGACCCTGGCGTGGGCGGATGTGACCGCGAAGGTGGGCCTGTGGACCCTGCTCGCCAATGCCGTCGTCGCGTTCGGACTCAATGTTGCCGTCGTGTTTTTGGTATACTCCCTCCCTTCCCCGTGCGCAGGTGTGTGGGGTTGCTAACAGCCGCAGATCGGCCGCACCTCCTCCCTCGTCTTTACGCTCTGCGGCGTGCTCAAGGATATCCTCCTCGTCATCCTGAGCATCCTCATGTACGGCACGAGGGTAACGCTGCTGCAGTTCGTGGGGTACTCGGTTGCGATCGCGGGGTTGGTGTGGTACAAACTTGGTGCCGAGAAGGTGAGCGAGCATGCGGCGCTGTTGCGCGAGTCGGTGAGGGAGAGGAAGGTGTGGGGGTTGACGGTTGTGGGTGTTGCCGTCGTCATTGCGGGTGGCGTAGTCGTGTATGCACTTATGGGCCCGGAGAGTGCGGCGGTTTAGAAGATGTGGAGCCTAGATGGTTGGCGTTTTGGTTGGTATGGGTGCATGGTCATCGGCGCTGGATTTGGGTTTGGCTTTTGAGGGGAGTAAGAGGAGTGGAGATGTTGCGGTTCATTTGGGGGATGTTAACGTATTAATGAGAAAACAGGCCTTGTTCGGGTTCAGACGGTCATGGGGTTGGTCGTCTTTACTGTTCAATGTTCCACCTACTTTTAATATGATACGGACCCCCAATTCGCAATTTTCAAGCTGCGAGTGAGTACATATGACTGGTCTAATTTCTCAGTTACTCCTACGAAATCTTCACCTCCAACTCCACAATAAAACCCGTCGTCACTCGACCCAATACACCATTACCCCCACTAATTCTCGCCCAGCTCCTTCAGCATCTGCGCCTCCAACTCCTCCCCCTCCTTATCACCCGGCTTCTTATCTCCTCCCACCATCTCACTAACATCCACAATCCTCCCTTCCACTAGCACCACCCCACCCTTCACCAGCGCTGGACATATCGTCAACCACCCCTTCTCCTCAAGAAGTGTCGTATACTCCTCGCGTTGACACCTCAGCGTAACCGCCAGCGCAAAAGCCTGCTTCACAATCTTCCACAGCTCCCCTTTCAGCGCGCGGCGGCCAGGAGAAAGCGTGCGCAGCGGCTCGACGATGTCGAAGATCAAGTCCACAACGTCCGAGCGCCACTGCAGGAGGTGCGGACGCAGCGGGTCGTGCGGGAGCGTGAAGAGGTGCTTCATTGTCTTTGCGAGCGTGGTCGAGAGAGGGTTTGGTTCTGCGCAGTCAGCAAGAGGAGAGAGGAGGACGGAAGGGGGGGTATCTGTGGAGTCTGCAGGTTCAGGCTCCATGAGTTCATGACACTTCACGCGTTTCCTCCCCCCCAACTCAGCGCCCTCATCCAACTTCCGCTTCCTCCCCCCGACTGCCGGAATCTCAACCCCCAAAAACCCCCGCAATGCTTCAAACACCTCCTCATGCAACACCCGGTACACGAGCCCCACACAGAGCATACCTCTATTCTCCCCCCGCACCTTCCCCACCTCCACCCCCTCCGCCACCTCCCGCGCATAATCCATAAACAACCCCCCCTCCCCCCCTCCCATATACCCAATATCAACCCACTCACACACGCGCCGATACAACCCCGTCCACTCCTTGCGGACCCATCCGGCCGAGTAATCCGCAATAAACGGAAGCACCTGGAACTCGCACACATCCTTGAAGCTGTTCGCGAGCGACGTGCAGTGCAGGTGGTGCACGGGCTTCGGCGACGTCCCGCCCCGCTCCCCGCCCATCTCGCGCACCAGCTCCTGGTTCCTCCGCCGCGTCCGTGACAGCTCAACCGCAAGATCCGGCTGCGACCGCACCAGGCGCCGCAGCCCCGCGTTGGCCTCTTGCGCGCGGCTTAGCGACGCCTCGAGGTCCGCAACCCGTCTGTCGCCGGTGCCATCCGCGCCGTGGGAAAGTTCTACTCCTTATCAGCACGCCCAAGATTTGCGCGAAACTAGCCGTACCAGCAACGACCGGCTCCCGCCCCCGCAGCCCCTCGTACGCCTCCGCCAGCTCTCGATACTCCTCCGCCGCCGCCCGCGCCGTGGACGTGAGCCTCGCCAGCGCCCCGTAGATCCGCGATTCCAGCGCGTATTGCGCCGCACCCCCGTCCCACTTCTCGCGCAGAACCCGCAGGAGGTGCTCGATGTACTCGCTTTTTAGGGTGTGTAGGTCTGAGGGGAGGTGCGGGGTGTGGGTAGCCGGGGGTGCCGGGGGGATGGTGGGGGGAGACATGGTTGGTTTACGGGGAGGGAGGGGGAAGGGGAGGGAGGGATTTATGGGGGGGAACTGAAGGGTTGGTAAAGACAAAGGGTGTAGGTTTCACTGGGTGTTTAATGCAGGAGGTAGGATAAAGAGTATGAAGATGGAGTGAAGGTGCTTCATATCCTTATAAGAGTTCATGGACTCTCACTCGGCGTTTGGTTTGTGGAGGTAGATTGAGTGAACAGTGGTGATGATTGACTCCACCGGTACTCCTGCGGACTTGAATCTAGTCAAAGAAAAAATTTGGCGTGGTAGGTCGAGTGCGGACTCCGGAGCGGAGTGAGATTTTGTGATCTCACTCGTTTTCGAGGTTGAGTGGAGTATAAGAGGGTTATTTAATACATGAAGCGTGGCGGAGGGTGATCACGATGTTTAGCATGTTTTGGGGGTACAATAATTCGCTAGGCTTATCGTTCAATTCTTATTGATTGGTATTCGCGTCTCCCATGTATTCTATTTCCCTCATAACCGTCTTTCATAAATCATAACCCTACGCCTCCACGCCTCCCAACTCCTCCAACGCCACATTCGGATGCAGCACATACACGACCTTCCCAGCATCGGCACTACTTCCCTCATCTGCATCATCCTCCTCTCTCAGCCCCTCCCCTCGTATCTGCATCACCACATTATCCCTAACCATCCGCTTGAGCACCTTCTTGACCAGTTCCTTCTCCGCCTCCAGCTCCTCCTCAGAATTAATCTCGTCCTCCTTCTGCTCCAGGTACCACGTCTTCAGCTCCTCCTCCTCCACTCCAGTGCCGGAGCTAGTTTCGTCCGCGTTGATGCGCCGCACGAGGAGAGACAGGATCGACATGTACTTGTCGTACGTGATCTTTGTTTTCTCGCGCGGTGTAGGTTCGGGGGGGGCGACGGACATGGCGCGGTCGCCTTCCTCGTCGACTGCGGGAGTTTCGTCGACGGGGGCCTCCGCCGCTTCTTCCTCCTCGTCGACTTCCACGTCGTCGTGTTCGACGTGGATGATGGATTGCCGCAGCAGCCCGAACGCTTCCGTGACGAACGCCTCGGTGACGTCTTCGACACAGTTCGCCTTCGCGATTGCCTCTGAGAGACGGATGAGGGATTCGAGTTGGCGGACCGTGATGCGGTAGCTGTTGCGGCCGATGCCGCCCTGGGCATCGTCGGCGCGGAGCTGCTTGTATTTCTCGACCAGCAGCAGCTTCGCCTCGTCGGTAAAGACGGGCTTGAAGGTGCGTGCGAAGCGGATGTAGCGTTGCAGCTGCTCGGTGGTGAATTCGGGTGTGATTGCGTCGTCGCGGGAGCGGTGGATGTTGACGATGTGGCGGGCGAGGTTGGTGTCGGTTGCTTCGTTGCAGTCGTCGAGGACGATGAAGAAGAGGTCGAAACGCGACATGATGGGCGCTGACATGTTGATGTTGCTGCGCAGTGTGGCTTTGCGGTTGTATCTGCCGCCAACCGGGTTCGCAGCTGCGAGGATGGAGGTGCGTGCGTTGAGCGTTGCCTGGATACCTGCTTTAGCGATAGAGATGGTTTGTTGTTCCATGGCTTCGTGGATGGCAACTTGGTCGCTGATGTCCATCTTGTCGAACTCGTCGATGGCGCAGATGCCATTGTCTGCCAGCATCAGTGCACCCGCTTCGATGGTGAACTCGCCGGATTCTTCGTCTTTTACTACTGCGGCTGTTAATCCTGCGGCGGAGGAGGCTTTGCCAGAGGTGTAGACGGCGCGTGGGAGGAAGGAGCAGATATATTTTAGAAACTGCGATTTTGAAGTTGAGGGGTCGCCGACAATGCAGATGTTGAGGTCTCCACGCAGTGCCATTCCCTCGGGGGTGAACTTGTGGACTCCGCCCATCAGCTGGAGAAGAAGTCCCTTTTTGATGATTTCGTGGCCGTAGACAGTCGGAGCGATGGAGTTTACGAGACGAGAATAGATGTGGTCGCTGTGAACCATTGATTTGAGCTCTGCAATCTCAGCGGGGGTGAGGGTATTCAGGAAGTCGTCTTGTTCTCGGTCTTCATCATCTGCCTGGGTTCCGCGGAGGAGGCGGGCGACTTCCTCTTCCTCTTCTGACTTCTTACCGCCAATGGCGCCTGGTACGCCGGCAGTGTCGGAGGTTACCATGCAGGCGAGGAAGGCGAGACGGTAGGTGAGATCGCGGACACCAAGGGCTTTGAGTCCTGTGACACCTTCAGCTCCTCGGGGATCGTTCTTGGAGTCTCGAACTGCTTGTGCTTTGAGGCCTGGGAGACCAAGTACTGAAACATCGGGGACGACGATGAGCGTTCCTGTGAAGATACACTTCTCACCAGCCTTTGCACGCTCCACAATCTCACCGCGAAGAATAACATCCAGAGTTCGCGGCATAGAGCCAGTAGGAATCTCTCCGGAGTTTTCCTGAACGCGCACCTTCTGCCAATCGACAAAGGAAGACTGCTTAATCTCCAGACGCCAGCCGACACGGTTGCCGCAGGTAAGGTTGGGGCATTGAGTGGGCTCTGTGTAACGGAAAGTTTGCTCGACGTTCGGGATTACGGTGCGGCAGTTTTCACAGGTGAAGGTCGCAAGGAGAAGCTCAGGCCGGACTTCAGAAGTCCGAGTTACGGTGGCGGAGATGGATGTGAGCGTGCCAATCTGTTGGGTTCTAAGGGCACGGATGCGAGTGGTCAAGGGGAGGTTGTAAAAAGCTATACTGAAGACTTTGTCTGTTTGAGGTGTAGGCTGCGGGAGGTTAGATTCTGATCCTGGTGACAGCGGAGGAGAGCTCATGTGGCCTTACACCTTCATTGGCACCGAATTGCCGTCCGGCTTTGCCCCAGTATTCGGGTTCATACTTTCTAATACAAGCCTCGAGGCCGCGACGGAGAAAGGGGAGGAAGCGGTAGTGGCGTTCCGTCACCGCCTCCGCTAGACCCTTCACGTGTGTTTCGCTCCAGTATCTCAAGTGCGAAAAATCCAAGTATAGAGTGCAGGAGTCTGTGGCGGACATATTGTGAATTTGCGCGATGTAGTATTTGTCTGTACTGATCGCACCCTGCATCGCAGAAGATATTGGAGGCGTGGGATTGGGGTTGTTGGGATCTTCGATGAACCTGTAGCAGTGCTGTCAGTCCTGGACCATGGCGAATTGACATCTACGACACCAACCTCTCAAGGAAATCCGTAAAGGCGTGCATAATTTGGTCTCCGGCTTCATCGGTCACTTTGGGTACCTGGCTCAGATCTGTTCGAGGCCGTCCTGCGCGCCCACCGGGAGCTCCTCCAGGACCGACTACTTCATCATCGGGATCCATCTCCATCTGGTCGGCTTCACTAGTGGGATTGCCCGGACGCGATGAACCCCGAGCGGAGGAGGTGGCCCCCCCACGGCGACGCTGACGAGGACGAGGGGTGGGCTGGTCATCGGAGAATGGTTGTGATGGGAGATCTTGCGAGACGATTGCGTCTACCAGTGAAGACATTTCGAACGACTTAGAGCGTGTAATTGATGGTGATCCCGTAAATCTGCGTATAAGGTTGGGTGGGTTCTTTTGGATGATGGGGTGATGGGGTTGATGGGATTGATGGGAGAAGGAGCGAAGCAATGGTGGGGGAAGCAATGTTCGCGTTTCAGTGTTTTTGTCAGGGGCTCAAAACAAGCGTGTAGAGTGAAATTGCGGCGCGTTCTTCGGCACATGACCTTTATCTTATCCATCCATCTTATTCATATACTCGACTATATCTTATCTTATCTAAGCCACCTTATGATCTCCAAGATCATCTCAAACCTATCCGCTCATCACTGATGCACACCCATTCACCACCCCGCTACGCACTAAGCTGTGTGGCAAAGTCCTGCAATATCTTCACAAAAATACTCTTGCCAACAGCATGAGCTTTCCAATCCTGTCCCTGCCAAGTTGAGCGACGACCCCACTCATTCCTGAGCAGCCGCAGCCGCACTCCAATCACACATTATGTCGCGTCCATCCACCACCAATCTCTACCCACCGTCCACATCCTACGCTACCTATCCCGGGAGCAGCCAAGCGAGTCCCAATACCAGAGATCTAACTTTGTGGATCCACGACCCCGACCAACCTCTGGCGCTCTCTAGACATGAAGCTGTGCTCAATTATGATCTCTTCCCATTTGGTGTCGTAAAACCTGGCGATGTCGCTGAAGTCCGCCTCATCCGGCAAGCTTCCTCGTCCGGTGGTGGTAACATATCTTCGGAAGGTTATTCGTCAGGAAATGGGAACGGGCACTTATCCGATAATGGCAGCGGTGCTCTGTTAGCTGAGAGACGGCCGATGCAGCGAAAGGCGAGTTGCGCAGGATCAACAGTTGGTGAGGAGGGGAGTTCAAACACCAAGCACACGTCCAAGGAGGAAGAGCACAAATTTTTATTCGTTATTCGTGAGTTAGAAGAGTCGCAGAGGAAGCTTAACGTTCAGGTAGAACAGCTCTCAGCATGTCGGATAAAGAGATCACGGACTTATGGGGCCTAGATTTCACTGGCAAGTCACGTCGCTGCGCTATTCGGATTTCCATCTAGAGCTACAGTTAGAGTATCTATTGTATCTGCTCCCTCATCCTACTCTTTCGCTAGTTGTGTGTTGTAGCGGTTGCTCATGGATAAAACAGGTAGATAAGCCACTTCACGAAGCTTCCCACGTTGAAATATTCTTCCGTGATCAATACATAACCCGAAGTGACATCTGGCGATTGACAACCTCCCTCCTTTCCGATACATGTCCCTACAAGTCTCAGAAGCTCCTATTCATCAATTCGATTCGGGCTACAGTCGGGAACGTCTGGGTCCGTGGTGAGAAAGTTAGATCTGCGTATTTCTCGCCTCAGACAGTACCCATATTCCGCTCGGAGTCCTCTACATACGTCATCTTCATACAAATGAGTCGTGAGATGTGGCATTTTGATACGTATGATGGTGGTGGCGGGGAAAACAACAGTGATGGTATTGCCGGAGGAACGGGAGGCGTGGGTGGAGATATACTGTTCAACAAATTAATCAATGGCTTCCTACCAGAACTCTTCAAACGTTGGCGGCGGTTCAATGCGAATCATCTCGTATCGATCGTGTTGTTTACACGCGTGGTATACGAACACGGCGAGCTTGTTGGTGTCATCAGCACTGATGGCGTAGAGGGTGAAGAATTTCTAGGGACCCCCGGAGGACTTGAAATTGGAGAAGGTCGAAGATACCGCGACTTCTTCCGTGTGGTAACTTCCAACATGGGAAGCGCAGATTGGACGGTTATTCTCCATCGGCTCAAAAGAGAATTTGCTATATTCCTGAGAGATGTATCGGTGCAACCTGTTCCCAATGACGATACTCCAGACAGTGGTATGATGGATCTTACGCCGCCTGCTTCATCGACTGCAAGTATGGCTTCTAGGCCGGGCACACCCGCAATGCTTCCAGTAGACAAGTTCCGTCCACCTGCGACCCCTGGGCAGTCCCCCCGATTACCAGCAACGATCAAGGGTACGCGGCCCAAAACTATTATCACTGGCCGGCCCTCTTCCGCCATTCACGGCAACATCTTGGAAGCAATCAACCTTGCAACCATTCAGTTCTCTCGAAGCCACATTGACGTCAACCTGACGCGAACAGGAGTTTCGATAGTACTAGTTACTCCCGGCACTGGCCTCTTCGAAGTTGATTATGAGATGTTGAAAGCTACGACCGAGGGTTTGATTGCAAACGGCATGGGTATAGACTTAGTATGCCTGAGTAAGGCTCCGCTGCATACGGTTCCGTTGTTCCGCTACCGCAACCCCACTCCCGCTCACAGCAGGGGTGAAGAAAACTCGATGCGAGCTGGGATGTCTCCACCAAAGCAGCCGAGCCATCAGCTCCAGCCGGGAGAGTGGGTTTATGCAATGCCTCATTGGATCGACATCTCATTCTGGTCTTCGGCTTCGGAGAAGAAGACGCGACGCAGCCGTGACCCTGTTGGCGGGGAAGCCGAGAAGAAAAAGGAGACAAAGCTACAAAAGAAGAAGTCTTCGCAAATATTTAGGGCCAGGTGTAAAGTTTACGAACTCCAGATGATGGGGATAGTCGAGGACGAAACATCGTGCATTACTGTCCCATTTCTTCACGACAACCCCTTCTGGAAGCCGTTTCCCGAAGAAGGCCCTTCGAGGGAAGTCCTCGGCAAGGACGCAGAGAGGAAACGGAAGGAGCAATGGAAGGAAGATAATTTTGGCTGGATGGATGAATACGATGATATCGTGTTCCGTTCCTTGTCGGTTTATAAGGACGCATTCCGGCAAGCAGAGGAACGAAGATCTGGGGCCGAAGAAGAACAGAGAAAGATACTCCAGACACTTCAAGAGGACGAACTCGGGACAAGTTTCTGCGGTGATTTGACGCGACCAACCTCTGCGCGCTCCGGTTTCTTTGACCGCAAGATGAAAGAGCGACGGCCAGAACTAGAGAGCCCTGTTGAGCCAAAAACTCCTCCACCGAAAATTCCACCGACCTCTGCATTGGTAACCGAGACAAGCGGTGGTAGGAGTGGTGGGTTATTGGCAAAACCTGCTGCACGACTAAGGCAGATCAACTTTGGGTTCAAGGCCTGGGGCGGCGCAACAAAGTCTGCCGCTAAGGCAGCAACGACAACAGATGTCACTGGACTTGGGACTATGGTCACTAGAGGATTCGATACGAGCGAGCATAGTCTTGTGTCTCCCAAGAGCAATGGGCCACTATCGCCAAAAGGAACGATCAAAGAGTCAAGAACTGCCGAGAGCCCGGAGAAACCACAAACATCATGGGGCACACGTCCAATATCAATCACCGGAGCAAATGTTGCCACAACCTCCCTGGACGCTGCATCGAAAGATCGAAGAAGAAGCTTTGCCGGATCGCCACTAGAACTTCGAGCCCAGACCGGAATGCGAGACCTCGAGATAGTGAAGGGGGCATCTTCACTAAGCCGCCCCGCTGGACCTAGGAACGACCTGGTTGCCAATGCGGAGAAAACTGCTAATATTCCTCTCACGGTCTCCCCGACATCTGCAATTGCGCCTTGGGTCCAAGTCCTGAACCCTAGTAACCCGAAGAAAAATCCACACACACTTGGGAACCAGTATCGTCCTTGGCATCATATCTTTCCAAAACCAGTCAAGATGTCGTCCGTCAAATGGAAGAGTTTGTGTACTCCGGCTTTGCTACCTCTTACTACCGAACATTTCCCTACAGCGGAACAGCTAGCGACAGAGTACCAAGAGAGCCCTTACGTAATATCACAGAACTCGGACTATGAACTTGGGGAGAGCACTGGGAATCGCGAGGCATTGGTCAGGGCGATGATTGCGCTTCGCCTCACACAAGGGTTCCAGATTGTGGTGGGGAACAGAATTACTGAAGCCACCCAAGGCCGAGGAGGTCAACCGGGTATCTATGGCCAGAACTACATGTGTACGCCAGGCTCTTCCTGTTTCATGAGCCGTGGGTCCCAGATTCACCAGCTCATATGCGACGAGGAATACAACGTGGAAGTAAAGCGCTATATACGCAAACCTGCCAATGCTCTCGTGACGAGGAAGTCCGAAAATGACGAGTATACCAGCTACATCAAAACGCTGCTGAAACCAGACTTTAAACCCGTGAAAGCCGGCTTTCACCAGCCCGTCAGCGACTACAACTGGAATTATGCGGATCAGTATATCGCAGGCTACGAAGACCTTAAAGACCAGTTGCGGTATTGGCGTGCGAGATTCGTCCTAATTCCATACGATCCACCGGAATCGGCACGTCGCGGTCCTCTATCGAGCGCAGAATTGAACGATGAGGAGATACACCTTGAAGGGATCCGGCGATTGACAATGATTTTTCAGCGTAACCGCTACGTCCCTCCCGAGGAGCGCCACTACGAGCGCCACGGCCCTCGCCGGAAGGGCAAAGAAACAAATCCTTTGCAGATCCTATATAAAACTGTCGACCCCTCAATAGCAGTTGCGCAAGAGCTTGAGAGCCTGTTCGTCCCTGATATCGACGGCCACATGAGACGGAGCCAGCTCCTCACGACCGAACAGTTTGAGTCCAAAAACCTCGATATCAAAGCCATCGCCCAGGAACTCCAAGGCCCGCGCGGCGTACGGTTGCAGGATCGAAGATGGCATCTCAAATTCCATAACAATTGCTTCATAGGGGAAGAAATGGTAACCTGGATTGTCGAGAACTTTAAAGACGTGAATACACGTCAAGAAGCCGAAGCGGTAGGGAAGGATCTGCTTATGCGGGGACTCTTTCAGCACGTAGATCGCCGGCACGAGTTTAGAGATGGGAACTACTTTTATCGTATTGCAGAAGCATTCGCAAATCCCCCGAGACCATCATCAAAAGGCAGCTGGTTCCCCACTTTCAAGAGCGACAAATCTGTCCCTCCCACCCCATCAACTGATAACACCACCTCTGCGTCCTCCCCACTACATAGAGCAAGGTCCAGATCAAGCACAATGCTAACAGAGGATTCCATAGCTTCGACAACCCCGACCGCTTCTCACCCTCAAAAGAAAAAAGTCGAAGTTGACTTGTCCAAATCGATGAAATTTGATGTTGACCCATCGCGGAGAAGCTACAGGCCGGAAGTCATCACCCTTCACTATGATCGTCTACATAATCCTGACAACTGCTACCATATCCGAATCGATTGGATGAACACAACAAGCAAGCTCATCTCAGACTGCATATATTCCTGGGCACGCAGCATGGACCGCTACGGTCTGAAACTGGTTGAGGCACCAATCGACGAAGTCTCCCGCGTCACGAATGCCAACCTCTTCCGTGCGCCGTCTATAATTAAACTAGCATTTGCACCCCCTCCCCCACCATGTCCACATCAATCTGTGTCGGCGATCCCAACCGAGAATATGGAGCTTTCAACAATTCTTAATCCTCTCATCCAACCACAGCCACAGGATCCTTGGCTTTATCACAAGCTCATACTGAAGAAATTCAACTTTGTCCTTGATACAGAGGCAGCTAGTAACTTCCCTGAAGACGTCAAGGTGAAATACTCATGGGGAGTCCTCGACTACCAGTGGAGCCAGTATATTCACCGCTCCGGCGTCATTTTCTGTCAGCTGTCAGATGTGGGCGATTTCTACCTGATGGCGAATAGAGCGTATACCATGCGCATGTCGTTTCCAACAGCGCAGCAGCACAACCGTGGAAATGGCGGAGTAGCAGGCATGGAGGTGGATTTACCCCCGACGCCAGAGGGGATCAAGGAGGAGATGGAAACGTTCTTGGGAGATCCAGAGAAGCTGAAGGCATTCTATGAAGAGGTTATGAGAGCGAGGAGTCCGAAAACGCTGGTTGGAGGGAGGTGGGATAGTCCGATTATTGCACCGGTGGGAGTGGTGAGGATGGGAAGTCCTACGGTTGGCGCGAGCGGGGTACATGTCATGGGAGGTAATGGAAGGATGGGAAGTGTTAGTGGGGGTAGCGGTGAAGAGGGGATGGGCGAGTTTTTGTTAGCGAAGTAAGAGAGGGAGATTAGAGTTAGGATAGAATGTGTTTGCGTCAAAATTTCATATGGGCTGTAATGTGAACAGAAAGTCTTTGAGGACACATAGACATGAACCAAGTACTGACCCATAGTTTCCTTGACAATGTTACTAAACGCCTGTTTCTAGACAACTTCCATGGGTTAGGGTCCCTCTAGTTCGGCCATCGTCTTGCCGAACTCCACTTCACCACTTCACACCCGCATATCTCTACCCCACCACACGACATGACGCTCCCCACTCCCCACATTGCTGGATATGGCGTGCCCTGACTATACTATACTCTGAGGCAATCCGGAACACCATATCGGTAATCTATCGACGACAATTACACATCGATGGGGTAGCGTCTAGAATCTGGGGAAGTTCGGGCCGTCCCTGACATTCGTTCACCAGGCTCCATCTTTATAAAACACATCCAACGTCTACATCATGAATACCAAACAGTACACAGACGGCGATTACAATGATACCACCTCCATCCAACTCACCGCCACTTCTCAGCGACACTTGCCACACTGGCATCCCCCAGCGTTACCACCAGCAAGCGATCGAGAGCCGAGCGCGCCTCTACTCGAATCGCACCCTCCCTACCCGCATTCCTCGGACACAAGATACACCAGTTCTCCCTCCGGATGTGACGCGTGAAACGTTCAATGCAGCAATTGAAGACCTCAGGAAGTGCCTCGGTCAGGAAAATGTCGAGTTGAATGATAAGCCGCTGGTGGATGGATGGTATATGGAGCATCCGTATGTTCTCCTCCGTCCCCATACGACGAGGATGCCCAATTGACCGACTGATCATGAATAGGAATACGCACGATGCCTTCCATATCCTCAATCAGGAAGAGCTCGTTTCATCGGCTACTGTTTACCCCAGCAGCACAGAAGAGGTGTCAATGGTGGTGAAATGGGCGAACCAGTATTTGATTCCCATCTACCCAATCAGGTCCGTCTGTCTCGTTTACTCTTGGCCAATTCCAGAGTTCTAACAACCACTACAGTATGGGCCGCAACCTGGGCTACGGCGGAGCAGCCCCCCGCCTTCGTGGCAGCGTAGTCGTTGACCTCGGAAGACACATGAATAAGGTCCTCAATATCGACGGCGATAGCGCTACATGCTTGGTTGAGCCTGGAGTGTCATACTTCCAGCTCTACGAAGAAGTGCAGAAGACCGGTTTCCCGTTGTGGATTGATCCCCCGGACCTGGGCGGTGGATCTGTCCTTGGAAACTGCATTGATCGCGGAGTTGTGGGTAAAGCCGGAAGTCTTTGCCCACTCGATACTGACATAGACTGGTAAAGGGCTACACGCCATACGGCGACCATTGGGCCAACCACTGCGGTATGGAAGTCGTCCTACCTACCGGCGAGATTATGCGAACCGGAATGGGTGCACTCCCCGGCAAAGACGGCGTCGATAACCCTACATGGCAGGCATTCCAGCATGCGTAAGTTACAGGTCTCTAAACTCCAAAGCCCATACTAATAGGACTAGGTACGGGCCATCTGTGGATGGCATATTCTCTCAAAGCAACTTTGGAATCGTCACAAAGATGGGAATGTGGTTGATGCCCAAGACGGGCCACCAATCGTACTTAATCACGTTCCCCAACGACGATGACTTCGAACAAATCATCGAGATCGTCCGCCCCCTAGCCCTACAACGCATACTGGGAAACATCCCTCAGCTCCGCAACGTAATCCAAGAAATCGCCGTCACCGCAAAACCACGCTCCCATTGGTTCACTGGCAAAGGTCCCATGCCTCGTGAGCGCATCCGCGAAATCGCAAAAACCCTTCCTTGTGGCGACTGCGCATGGGTTTTCTACGGCACTGTCTACGGCCCCGAAGAAACGCGCAACCAGCAACTAGAAATCATCAAATCCTCCTTTGCCAAAGTCGCCGGCAGTAAGTTCCGCCTCCCCAAAGACATGCTACCGGACCACTACATCCACTCCCGCGTCAAAATCTGCTCCGGCACCCCAGAGCTCCGCGAACTCGACTGGCTGAACTGGATGCCGAACGGCGCACACACTTTTTTCGCGCCCATCACGCCCACCAAAGGCCGCGATGCAAGAATCGTCCATGAACTCGTCACTCGCCTGCACCATAAATGGGGATTCGACTCCTTCCCCACCTGGTGCGTTGCTGGACGGGAAATGCATTATATCGCAAATATCATTTACAACTGCGCGGATTCGGATGCGAAGAGGAGAGTTAATGGGCTGATGCATGAAATGATTTTGACTGCGGCGAAGGAAGGGTATGGGGAGTATAGAACGCATTTATTGTATCAGGATGTTGTGGCTAGGACGTATGGGTTTAATGGACAGGCTCTGCTCAGGTTTAATGAGACGCTTAAGGATGCTATCGATCCTAATGGCATTCTGGCGCCTGGCAGGGCGGGGATTTGGCCAAAGAGGTTTAGGAGAAGGGGATTTGAGATTTTGGAGGTGAATAAGGAGGAGGGAGTCAAGAGTCTATTGTAAATAGAAATTGAAAATCCCTTTGTTGCGTCTAAGTGAGTGCATTGCAATAGAACTTTCTATCTATCTCTGTATAATAGCATCCGGCACTTCCTTGTACCGTAGTACTTTGACATGTTGATAGCCGATGTACCAGCAGCCCGGATCCCAATTATTCCTGCACAGCGAGAACGTGAATTATTCGAAGTACCTGCGAGCTTCCAATTTGACTCGCCGGTAGAACACGTTACCATTAAATGGACGTAGGTTTTATTGCTTGTGTCGCCAGGCCCCGCTTCTACAGCCATCACCATCCAGACTTCCGAGAAGCCTTAAGGTGCAATTATCTCCAACTCAACTACCTTCACTACTGCTCTGTCGATTACTTCTTACAGTCAAAACGAGGCTTTACACAGACGTCATAGAGAGTAGGCTGCTGCGGGGGGTGAAACCTGCCTCTATCATCCCAGGGTCACTCACGCAACATAGACAAGCCTCGGCCATTTATCACGACCACTACGGTTATTTCGGGAGGACGGCTTGAGAGGTGCGGTAGATTGTTGCTCCGTTTGAATGGGTCCAACTGGCCTGTCGATGGTAGTATGGCTGGTAGTATGGCAGCAACTGGAGGGAAACTTGTCCCGTTGGAACGGAGTGCGAATCTTAGCGACAGGCAGAGAGAATTTCCTTCCCAATTTCTTGTTGATTCGGGTGTTCAACAGTGTATTCCTCCGAGTGTCGTCACAGAGAATGTCGTCCTAGGACCGGAGAGTTTTGGGTTGTTGTTAATCCACCAACCCTTGACCGGCCGGTTTTACCCCGGTGATTATATTCGGCTCAATGAGTTCGTCAGCGGGCGGATGAACAGCGGGTGTATGAGGATTCTCCCGTCGGGTTATGATTATGATCTCACCCATACTTTGTTTTACCTTATCCCTGGGGGTGAACGGCGGAGTATTAAGTCGGAGGACCTGACAATACCTGAAATTGAATTGAGTGGCGCTTGTATTTTGGGACGACAGGAGATGGCGGTTTTTTTGGAAGAGATTGTGGGTGCTTGTGAGCGGAGTGAGAAGGCGGTGATTCATTCTTTCTTTAATTCGGACATTCACGAGTGGTTGAAACTTCGGTGCGGTGATGGCGACGGCGGTGGTAGGAGGAGTGGGATTGGGGAGAAGGAGGTTTTAGGTAAGTTGAGGACTGAGGGGGGTTTGAGATTAGATGCGGAGCCGGGTGTGTGGGTTGGATATCTTGGGATGGACTGGCCGGAGTATTTTTTTAGGCGGAAGAAGGTGAGTTCGAGAGGATGGTAATGTGGGTTGGTTTTTGTGTGGACTGTTTGACATTTACCTATATGTATGGAGTTTGGTTTGGAAAACATCAGTTGTATGTGCATTTGATACATTAGTTTGTCGAGCCGGGTTCCTAGTGGCTGAGACATGCTGGATGTGGAGTTACTTTTGCTTCGGCAGCAAACAGACTAGCAAGGTATATTTCCTTTTCGTAAGATGCACCGGATCCTCACTCCCTATCCGGCGCATTATGTTCCACAAAGTCTAGAAAAGTTTCCGCAAGAGTGCATCTGTGAGCGAATGGGATGAGATATCTCAATAAACTTTCATGGCTCATGAAAATGGTGATATTTACCCTCGCCACTCGCTACTGGGTCTAGAATGCGTGCTTTTGGAAAACCCCAGTACTGGGTACAGTATCGGGATGAAAGTGAGAAAGCGACGTTTTCAAGACCTGGCACTGGGGCTTAGAGTATAAACAGTATGTGCGTAACTCTACAACATCACTCGATACAGGGGGAAAGTACAGCAATGTAGACGCTACTGCCTTGCTCTGGCAGAAGAGAGGTACTTCAGAAGTGAAATATGCATAGCAATACTTTCCCTGTAGCGAGTACCAGGCAAAGATACACGGCGATGTTACTTCTCCAACCTCCAGTGCAGAACTTGGCGAGACAAAAGTGGGGCATGCATGACGGCGAATATTGAATGCACATACTTCGTATAACTGGGATCTTTTTAAGCTAAAGCCTATAGTTACGGTACATATCAATGGAAGACAAGAACTGTTTCAAAATAAAAATCAACCCTTATCACCAGCATCGACAACCTCATCATGCGCGAAAAAATACTCAGGCCAGTCCATCCCAAGATGTTCAACCCAAACACTAGGCTTCATATCCAATCGCAAAGAACAATCCATCCTCAAATGTCCCACAAACTCTTCCTCACCATCTTCCAAACAAAGCCCTTTCCGACTACCGTCGTACTGTCGACCAGGTGGCACGACTCGCAACCACGGGCCAATATCCGAGTAAGAATTAACTCTCGCCACCGAACTACGGCTACAACGAACAACAACCTCTTCCAGGAAAACGGCCATCTCCCGTCGTTCCAACACGCAGGCGCCCGTCAGTTCAACCCCGGGAATGCTCAGCTCTTCTGTCGCGATGCTCCGTCGTGAACCCCCGGAGACGAGATAATAGAGGGTGTGGGTCAGATCGTAGTCATAGCCCGTCGGAAAGATTACCGAAGATCCGTTCCGATACCCGCTAAGAAATTCACTCAGTCTGTGATAATCATTATGATGGAATCGTACGATCAGTGGTTGGTGAGTCAGTAACAACCCAATATCCTGAGGTCCAATTTCGATGGTCTCTGTTACGACACTCGACGGAATCAATTGTTGGACAGTAGGATCAACCAGCATTCTGGAAGGAAAGAAAGCTGCTGATCGCTGAGACGTGCACTCCGCTCTAGTGGAACAAGGTCCCCTCTTCCTCGAGCAGCCATGATGTATACACATTTGACAGGTCAGTCAAATCTAACAATGACACAACTGCAGCTATTGTACCTACTTAAGTACTAAGAGTAGGAGAATGGGTAATCCTCGTTCCTTATCAAATAATCTTAGAGACAGTAATAAATGGCCGTGGCTTGCCCGACTAGCCCTAGGTGCCACGAGTAACCCCACCTCTCGTGTGTGGCGAGGCTGGTGATTTCAATGCTTGCGGCTAGGGACTCACAAATATAAAGTTCACTTCAACGGTAGAAAGAAATGGATAGAGCGATAGAGAGAATGGCTAAATCAAAAATGATTGTGTTAAGGTAGATGATAGTGGTGGTGGTGGAAGCGGGGAACAGATTATGCTGGCAAGAAAACTCCAATTGATGGAAGGATATTGTTGACCGGCGAGTCCTACTGAGAAGCTCGCTTGCACTTTGAAAAATTCACCATCTCTCTCTCTATCTCTGCCGGCGGAGTGTACCTTTGCATGGCCGCTTTTTTTTCATCACTTTCGCTCTCTAGCGGGCATATGACAAGACGTCCCAGACTTGCGGACAAACAGTTTTGGAGTATAAAACAGCATTCGCAGCTATGTACTCCAAACCTTGGCACAGTAGATAAAAGTGAAGGAACTATCATTTTCAATACACGGCATATATCCGGTATTGTTTGTACTCCAGTCCCGGCGTGTGCGCTTTTGAAGTACCCTCTCTGCTGTATTACTCGGTACAGGGGAATGTACAGCAATGTACGCGCTACATCTTACGTATACTTTTGCAATTGAGACTCTGGCAGTGGAGAGGTACTTCAAAAGTGCAATATACGTAGCTATACTTTCCCTGTACTGAGTGCTGTAAAAAAGATACACGACGGCGTTATTTCTTTGAACCCTAGTGCAGAATTCTTTAATGATGTACTCTGCGACTCGAAATTCCGCCCAGGCAGCAAGTCCGGCTTACGACGCCATGGAATCTTCCATGCAGAGGTGAAATCAGGCTTCGTACCAATATACGTACCATTGGGGCTGAGGAAAAACACTGACAAATCCCTTTCTATAAGCGGCGGCGGCGTAGTGTATTTCCCTGCGCACGCAACTACCCGCACGCACATCCACAAAAAGGGTATATCCCAACGAAAAATTGCATCCGGTACTTTACTCTATGTATATCTAGTGTAAGGCTTGTTCTTCGCTTGTTGTGTTGGTTTTGGGACATGCAGGGCAAGTAGTTTAATTCCTTAGCGCCAACTATTTTTCCCACTTTCGAGGCAAGGCGCTTCGATGATTTGTAGTATTGCTTAAACCGGTTGTGTCCGGATACATGTGTGAAATATGGGTACATGCACACATGGAAAGATATTGCTTGTAGTGACATGAAGAGTACGCCGCACAACCTCTCGCTGTCGTGCGGATAGTACTTGGCGTTAGCTGGCGAGGTTGTACGAGGAGCTTTCTGCAGATTTAGAAGGTCGTTGGGGAGGCAATTATTAGCAACTGCTAACTAATATATACAAGCCAACTATTCATATCGATATTGGTGTGTTCCACTAACTTGTGTGCAATCTAGGCGACTACGTATGCCTGACCCAGTAGAACCCCATACGCCCAAAGCCAAGCAACAATGCAAAACAGCACACACATTCTATCATATGTGTTCTACACCGGCCAAGTTTCTCACTTGGCCAAGAACTAGGTCGGGAGGCCATCCTGCCAGTCAAGATTCTTGGCTGGTGGGTGGGATGTTTCTAGCAGAACAGATTGACAATAGCCCAGGTATCGCAGAGTTATCTACACAACTTCGACGCCTGTACTTGCTGGGCAAGAGATATCCCACCCACAAATTTCTGGTCAGGAGATACCACCATCACACGGGTACACCTGCAAAGTACATTACATTCCGGCTAGGACATATCCTGGCCACCAGCAAATAATGTTGCCCAGTAGGACGCCTTACCAACTAAGCTCCCTCTTAGTCAAGGGGATGCCCCTTTAGTCAAGTAGGAAACTTAGTCGGTAGGGTAGAACATATGTAACTCATCTTTCGTCCACACCTCCCATCTTTCCTCCCCACCTCTATCCTCCTGCATCTCTCTCCACACATCACATACATCGATAATAAGATGGGCTTCAACTACATCCTCCCGCTGCGCGTAACGCAGGGCGTGCTCGCGCTGACAGTCCTCATCTCCGCCGCCGTCTTCGTCTCCCACGACCAAAATGGCTCCGGAGAAGGCGGGTTCATGGTCTTTAACGTACCTCTCTTCCCCTTCCTCCCGCGCGCTTCACTAAAAAAATAGCCGATATTCACCTTCATAGCCCTGGGCTACCTCGTAGCTGCTCCGCTCTGGGTGCAAAGTATCCACAACGAATGGGCCGTCCTCGCCGTCGAAATCGTGTGCTGGATCCTCTGGTACCCTCCTCCCACCCCCTTCTTCCTCGCCTCTAACCTTCCATAGGCTATCTGGCTTCGCAGCCCTAGCAGCGCTCATCCCATCCTACCATTGCGTCGATACAGGCGACCAGCTATGCGGGACCCTAGGTGCGGCGAAGGCGGCGGCAGCGTTGGGCGCGTTCGAGTGGTTGGCGTTCTCGGGGAGTTTGGGGCTGGTGATTTATGGGATTGTGATGAACAGGAAGGAGGGAGGAATGGAGGGCGGGGATATGCCAGAGTATAATATGGGTATACCGTACGAGCAGGGACAGGCACCACCGCAGCAGCCGCAGCAGATGTATCAGCAGGGTGCGCCGTATGCGTAAGAGGGGGAGCAGAATGCTGTTATGATCAAGGAGTGCTGTAATGGTCTCTAGACGGGTGCTGTAATGATATTAGTCCCCGCGCGAGCAAAATATCCGCGGAGTCGCGTGCGAGCTGGAATTGTAGAAATGTTGAAAGTCTGTGGTGAGGTTAGTGGCATTGCTAAGGTTAGAAGCACAGTGGGGGATTACTGATCATGATGTCGCGAATGACCCAATTACGTTGTCTTCTGTAAATGACACGATGTGCCTCTCCTTACACTACAGTCATTTAAGCGCGGGGGTTAATCGCGGCGCCCCATGTATGGGGGAGAATAGCACGAGGATAAATCCAACGGCATTATGGCATAGCGGATATCGATTAGCAGAGGTCAAATGCATGGAACTCACCATTAGAAGCTCTCTCTCTCCGTCCAATGATACATGGTGGGAGTATAGAGGGCGGAAAGAAACAGCAGTACTTGCTCCATTGGAGTACTCGGTATGGAGGGCGGTTAGATAATACCCAGAATGTTAGAAATGATCACCGAATCGCTATATATATGTCTCGAAGGTCGCATATAAGTGCTGAGTCCCTACCACACGTAGTGACTCGTGTGGGGGGCATGGATATAATCATGGACCTTTGGTGGTCACAAAAGCATCGAGTCCTAATTTGACCACGAAAGTACCTCTACTTTGTGGCCGAGCACTTGAGTACTAGTACTTTGTGTAGGAACATGAGAACAGCAGTACGCAATCATATCACCAACTGCATAAATGCCAATCCAATTGAAATACAGATGCGCTTGTCTGGGAATACGATCGTCCAGCCAATACGCCCCAAAAAGCGCCCAATCGCAAAAATCGATATTATTCTGACCACCGCTCCCGCTGATAAACCCACTTGACTGTAGTTTGTCCATCTCAATCTCTTGGCTTTCTGATATCCTTGGCTACGGGTGTAGGAACACCATTGTTTGATCTTCTTTTAGCTCATTTCATTCAGAAAAAACCACCGTCAAACAGACCAGAGCCTATACTATCTGACTTAAGTATACTGACCACCCGAAATAGAAGCAAGAGAAAGACGCAGATCTGATATTGAAGAAAAAGATTGGACTGTTGTCATCGACCGTTTCCTTGATGAAGGTATATCTCCGACCTCTGTCTGGCTACAATCCGCTGATTTATGATGCTTACTATCTATAGAGGGGTTATACTGATGGGGAGCAGTTTGCTCACCATGAAAGTGCGCTCGACCGAGTTCAACATCGATATCATGCCTTCACTCAGTGATTTACTATTGATAGGATACAGGAATAGAAGCGGACAACGAGGAGGAGGACACTTGCTGGCACCGTAAGCCACGCACACAAACAATTGCTTCTTTGTGGATAGCCAGTAAGGAGTGAATACAAATGGCTTCACTCTTCCCTCTCAAACGAAATCCACGCTTGTCTGGGCGGTAAATACCTTTGTCGGATAGATGGGCGCCAATTCATACAACCACCACTTGAAAAATCGTTAATACGACTGCCCCAACCATTATACCGGGACATCCTTCTTTACAGCAAGTGGCTGTGGGCAGGATCCCATCGATTCTCCACTCAGTGCCCTCCCCATAATAGTTCAAGCTGTCCAAAGCATACTCAAACTTAAGCTAATTCGAGTATGTTCTCGTCTCGCCTTATTCGAGCATATTCCTCTCGTGTCCAACATTAGCACTAGCACGAATTCAAGCCGAAATAGTGAAAAATACCAAAGATCAAAAGTCCGAATTTGATGCATGTCATACAACGGCTTTTCATGTGTGAAGGCATATCTCCAATCCTCTATTTAGTTCCAATCCACCACAGTATTATGCTCACCATGGAGGGATTGGGCCATAGTAATACGATTGCATACCGTTGCTCCAACCATTACACCCGGAAACCCGCTTCAAAGTGCCTTGCAACATTGCAGCTTGAATTCCATCCATTCACCACATAACTCAAGTGGTGCAAAGCCTACTCAGTCTCACTGGCAGAAGAAAAGCCTTCAGTAAGCGCACTATCAGGCCAACCCCTCACTAGCCAACAAGTGATCTCTGTGCGATAGAACTCGGGATAGGCCCTGAGAGTGAACACCGCACCTTGGGAGGCTTTTCCAGTTCGTTCTGTGGGTAGTCAAGAAGATGGAGAAAGAATGAAGGTCCAGCAATTCAGTCGAGCTTCAACAGTTGTGCTGAATGACTTCTTTTGAGTATCTTGCCGTAAAATCTGCTATGATTCCCGTACTGAAGACTCGTTGTATGTACACCTGGACAACCTTACAGCACCTGCAGGTCGAATTTCATTGATTCATCGATTCAGTGTCCTCCCATAATCACTCGAGCGAACCACAGCCTACTCAATCATATCCGACATCAGCGTGAACCGAAATAGAGAAAGACGGCTTTGGTATTTCCACAAACCTAAAGATCAAAAGTCCGAACTTGATGCATGTCACACAATAGTTTCTTTTGTGTGAAGGCGCATTTCCGACCCTCCTGGAGATTTATCTAGATCTGTTCCAGCTCGCAGCATCAGACAGCGATCATGACGCCACAGCGTTATAGAAATAAACCTGAATAACGTCATTATTCGGCCGTTATAAGCGTTACTCTTAGCCAAGCTAGTTCAAAAAAACTACCACTCTCAATGTTTGGATCGAAGTTCGAACATACTTCAATGCTCGCTACAATAAGAACTCTCGCAATCTAGAGCTCGCTTTGCCTTCCTCGTGTCTAACATTAGCATGAATTCGAACAGAAATAGAGGATGATGCCTTTGGTGATTTTCACAAACCTAACGACATTGGTGTCATACAACAGGCTTGTTGTATGTGTGAAGGTATATTCCGGCCTCAGCCCGGCACCTCATAGGGCTGAAACAGAAGAAAGACTTCATAAAGATATACCTCATGCTTACGCCGATGCCTGAATACGTATACTGTCTCGAGGATCAAGGTTCGTACGGATGTTTCCGCTCTCACCTCTGGCTATAGACACCATAACGGCCTTGTTTGAGGGGTCGGTCTGTGGGAGTATAATGGTGATTCGCTGTAAAGAGCTGACTAGCCCTTTAGGATACTGGCGGATATCTAGATTCTGATGAACCGGAGATGGAGATTGATTCTGAGTATCACGCAGAAGCTTTGGGAGTGTAGTGCTCTTTCTCCGCGGCGCCTTCCTCAGCGGTGATAACGAGAAATGTGTATTTACTATCTTGCATTACGAAACTACAGTACTGTAGGCGACCAATGGGTCGAATTTCGTTCGGACGAGATTTTTTGAACGTTACATACATGACATCACTGAGCTAGCGCAATCCTACAACAATAGAATTCTCCTCAGACTGGGCGGCTTACGTCCGAGTCATCCATTCGTAGCTCGCGGCGGTAAATTCCATTGATTCGTGCGCACATGACGAAGGCTTCCCCACGAGAAACAGCAACAAGCTTGTACACTTGCATAGCGATGGCCTTCTAATTCATGCATGTATCTATATGTACATACTCTCGACAATCTGTGGACTGCAGCAGATTCGGAGGAAGATTTTCCGAGCCCTCCGAATGGTTAGCTGAAAAGTGCTACGGAATATCCCGAGACAATATACCCTGCAGCCGGGGGAATTTCTGGGTGCTGAGAAGAGAAACAGATCCCCCATATACAGTGCAGGACATTCTTATTCGCTAGTTGCATCACAACTCATCACTCATACAACATACTGCAGCCTTTAGGGGTTCCCCAGGGCGCGCGGGGTATCGTGATCATGGCCGCAAGCGGCCGAATACAGAACTATTCACAAAGAAAAAAACAAACTGTACATTTTTCTGCCCGCAATTCTGCGGAAGAAGAAACATCCATACATGCGCAGTAAGAAACGAGAGTCGATAAGATTAAGGCTAACTTACCAAATTAAGGAATGTGGCCGCCTTACACCTACCTAAACTAAATCCTATATATACGCAAACGTCGGTGCAGTCAGGTTTCTGGGCGATTTCTTACGTTACTCTCTGAGCGATTGATCTTACTGCGCTATGCATCATGCATGTATCACTAATCTCCAATCAATTAACGGTAGCGAGTGAAAGTGTATTTTTCAAGACTAATATTACATACTTCCACAAGCTTTTCCTCCGTATTCAATTCAGTAAAAATATTCATCATATCATTGCACCCGACTAGATGATAACTCCAGACAAAAAAGTAGTGTAACTGGATGAGCAGTGAAAATGACCCGCCAACGAGAAGTGCATAGAAACATTGGCATTTGTATGGGATATTGCTGATTTCTGTCTATTCTCGTTGCAGGTTCATTCTCACTGCCCATCCAACTACAATATGTAAACGTAACGCCAGCTGACCAGATGTACCCAATGTAAATGCCCCCCACCATCCCAACAAACAAACAAGCATAACAAACCAACAAAAACCTTAACTATGCTACAAGGTTAAGAAAAAAGTAAAATATACAGGGGGGTATTTGTTGTACAGTAGATGCAAGCGATGTTTAATTCATGCATCGACGTCCATTTTATCGGTGGAGGCGGTGGCGCCGGCGGCCTCTTTGGAATTGGTGTTATTCGGTGTTCCGTGATCACTAGGAGGGTGCGGGGAGGCGGGTTTCGACGGCTTGAGATCTTTTGGTAATAGTTAGCTTTTTGTTCGTAGCAGAGGTGAAGAATATAATTCGTACCCTTCTTTCCAGTGGTACCATTCACCGCATCGTCTCCATCCCCCTCATCGTCTGCGTCTGCACCCACATCATCCATCCCGGCTTTTAGGACAGGAGACTGCGAGCCGTAGAGATGTCCAATATACCGCTTCCATTCCGCTTCCTTGTGCTCCCTCTCTCGGTTCATATCATTGAGATACGCCTTGAGCGTGTGCAGTCTTCCGTTCAAATCCTTCCACCCAGCGCTCTCCACCCCGTCGACGAGATTCTTCAATTCTTCTTCATGCTTGGATCCCTCCACAAACCGCTCCATTACCCAGTCGTCGAGTTCCTTTCGGGTCCTGCGCTCACCTGGACCGACCGATTGTCTATCACCGTGCTCGTCGAATCCATTCTCTTTCAACACCTTGCGCGCGTTCGCGAGTTGGCCTTCGCGCTGATTAAGTTTTGCTTGTAACTGGACAACCACCTTGTTCTCTTCACGAAGACGTCTATTCTCTTCTTCCATAGCGCTGAGATGGCTACGAGCCTCATTATACTTTTTCTCAAATTCCTGGAGCTCGAGGTTTCCCCGCTGTAGGTCATATCCCCAAGCTCTCAATGAATCGTTTTTCTGGCGGAAATGATCCCGCTCGACCAAAACCTTTTGGTGCTCCTCGTGCCATCGGCTATCGATTCCATTTCTGTCCTCCAGCAAACCTACCATCTCGGCGTGACACGCTTTAATCTCATCCAGACTTCGCTGGTGCTTGTCCATGGCACCCGTAAAGCGCGTTTGGAGATGCATTGCCATTTCTTTGCGAGGACTGTATGGGCGAGGGGCCATTGGCGGTGCTGCTGGAAGCGTCGCAGGTGGTGCTGGGTGTGGTTCTGGGGCGGGGGGATAGCTGACACGAGGCAGTAGTGGGGGAGGTCCTGGGGCGATGTTGTGGGGAGCATGGGGTTGTTGCGGCTGTGTAATCGACTTACTCCGCAGGAGACGTGTGGTTGGACCGTTTGTATGACTCATTGGCGTCGGTTGCTGAATTTTGGGGGGTGAGCGGACATCGACCTGCTCTCTTCTCGGGTCAAAGTTGCTCCCAGGACCGGACGGAGCAACTCCAAGCGGATGTGTACCAGGATTAACTGCAGTCCAAATTGGCCCTTGGGTAACGGTTGGCGAGTTGTTCATACTATTCGGGTGACCCATAGCCTGGTGGTGGTAGAGGGGTTGTGGGGGTGGTGGATGAGGTGGGTGAGGTGGGTGCTGCTGCTGTTGTTGTTGTTGCTGCTGCTGCTGTGCTTGTTGCTGTGCTTGTTGTTGCTGTGCTTGTTGTTGCTGTGCTTGTTGCTGCTGTGCTTGTTGCTGCTGTGATTGTTGCTGCTGTGCTTGTTGCTGCTGTGCTTGTTGCTGCTGTACTTGTTGTTGCTGTGATTGTTGCTGCTGCTGCTGGTGCTGATAATGTTGCATTGGTCTCAAATTCTCCTCCGGCGTAGATAGTTTCGCATGCTCTCCCCTCGGGGTCTGGATTGGAGTATAGATTGGAGTCTGCCCTCTAGATTGCGGGTTTCCAGTCATGTCTACAGAGAACGTTGGTTGCGAGCCAGGACCGGAAGCCTGCCGTTGCTGGATAATGTATGCGCCGTTGTTCGTAGGAGTGCCCAGGGAGCGGCGGCCACGTTTCGGAGCGGGAGGAGCTTGGTCGGGATGCGGAGGTGTTTCACTAGCTTCAGCGTCTTGACGATTTCGCTTAATTGCTCCTGTAAGGAAATCTAAAGTTAGTAGAGTATTCGCGGAAGCGTGAGGATCTTGACGCCGTCAGATTTTGGGTGGGCAAAGATCGCAACCATTAACGTTGCTGTTGTTGCCACTGCTACCCAATGTACGACTAATGCCAATAAAAATAAATACAACTTACTTGAAATCGCCGTTATATCAATCTCCTTCCCAAAGCGATCCTGAAACCATTCCGCCAGCTCTCTATAGGTCTTGTGAGGATTGATCTCGGAATGACGGCACAGTTCGGCCGACTCCTCGCCAATCCGCTCGCGATATTTAGAACGTTTCTTGATAACCATGAATTCTAAGTCGGACGGTTGGTCCGAGCGTCGTCGTCTGAGTTCGATCTCCTTGTGGAAGCGTTTCTGAAACCAATCGAGGTATTCTGATTTTTCGAGGCCCGGGTGATTTCGTTGGTAGCAGTAGAATTCTTCCGTTTCTGAGCCGGTGGGGCCTAGAAAGACCTCAGAACTGTTTTCGTCTTGAGTCATTGCTGTTTGAGGGCGTCTGGGAATGGGTCACGGGCCTCCTTGAGGAAGGTGGAAGTGGGAGTGGCTGGATGTTGGACTGTTCAAGTAAACCTAGTGTGGACAATGACGTTTCCGCTCGACAGAACCACAAAGCAAAGGCAAGTTTGAAAGACGTTGAGAATAAAGGATTGAAACGCGTTAGAGCTTGTTTGAATAGAATAAAGTGTGTTTGTCTCCGTCACAGCAATGCATGAATGAATGGTAAAGGTAGGTGAGGTGAGGTTGGGATTCAGAAGAGGAGGAGGAGAAGGAGAAGGAGAGGAGATGAGGTGGATACGGCGGTGGAGGGAGAACTGCTTGGAGAGTGGGACGAAGAAAGGGAACAGGGGTAGGCGGATGTCTGTAGAGAGGGTAGAACAGTACTAATACTACTAAGTATTACCCGTAGCTGCAACTAGTAGCTGGGTGCAATAAGTAGTAGAGTAGCCCACAGAAAGGCGGGGGCAGCCCAGCCCGTTCTTGTACTCGCGCAGAAAGTAAAAAATAAAAAAATATATGTATCTAGGGTCAATCCCAATTTGGGCTGCCTCTGGAGTAGAAGTAACCGGCAACGTCGCCGTCTTAAGTAACTCTACAGCCTAAAGTAATCATAAGACTTCCCAATGATCTCCATCAAGGAAGTGACCCAAACTTTAGGTCTGGTGCGGAATGCAATAATAATGTAATAATGCCAAAACGGCTGCGACATATACCTCCTTGCTACAAACGTACATGTACATAACTTCCCTGAATAATAATTAACTGGATGGCTTTGCATTTCATTTGGCTGTAACAAGGCAAGAAAACGCAATAAATCTTTTATAGCGATATGTATTCCATGCCCCTGTCTAAGTAATGGCACAACGGCGGCTGGCCGTTAAACTGGCTGATTGGTTAAGCGCTAGAGGGCGGGCGCGGATGAATGATTTACTCTGTCCCCCTACTTACCAATCGTGCGAACACAGCAGGGGCAAGACATTGTTCATTAGAACATACGGAGCTGAGAGCCAGCAGCATAGAGAATAACGCCGAACAAGAAACAAACGCACTAACCTTCTCTGGACAATTGAAAAGGAGAGTGTGGGACGAAGACGTGGAGTGAGTGGGCGAATGGATTTTCAGGCGCTCGGTTATTATTATATGTATGTTATGTACCTACAGTACGTATGCTTTAACAGCGACATCGCGATGCGAAGTTTGTTGGGTTGGGTTGGTACTACGACGGAGTTTTGTCCTAAGTAGCCGACTACTACTATTACCGACCAGTAACTTAATGTCGTCGTGTACGGAAGTTGCCATAAAGAAAACCAGCGGCTGAGCTCAATGCGAATGAGAGTCCTTGAAATAATATAATAAGGCAACCAATCGAGTTGGTTGGGTTTCGGCCGTCTGAGAAGGACGGAGGACGACTAAAGACATTGATGCCGGTGAGTTGGATTATTACCTATTTCTGTAGCACTAAACACATCATTCCGAACAATCGGTACTTAATAAGTCTTTAGCATCGTCCCCCTATGTACTACCACAAGAATGTGTGATGGCTATGGATGAGTGAACATCTTTTGTTTAGCAGGGCATCAACTGTGCTGCAGAAGGATTGAGTGGTTGGTAGAAGCCGACAGAACAAAGAGCCTGCATGCTTGCTTCTCCATCACCAACCACAAGAATTGTAAGGCGATCAACATCGTCCTCGTCGATGCATCAACAATCCGTCTCCAATAATCCACCTCAAACAAGCACAGACATCAGCCCAGATATCAGCCAGACTTCCGGGTGAGATTCGTTCACCTGACCAGCCAGGTCAAAACTCTACTTGTCCGCACTGAGTTGCCATTCTCGTACTATGGATCCCTGAGAACAAGAGATCTCTTCAGACCCAGTCAAATCTGCAGTGTATTTTTTTTTGCTTGTGCCATCCAGCTGAACATCATTCGTCATTTCATAGCAACCATGACTATAACCACAATCGCACTTTTTTTTTGCGCAGAGCATTAAGAAGGTTCCAGGGCTGACACCTCGAATGACGTTGCTTTTTCTTCTCGTTTTCCTTACAGCCGCAACAACTCCCACTCAATCGTTTGCAACGGCGAATATTAGCAATCATAGAATACGTTCTCTCATGCAGCTTAACTGTGAAGGAAACAATATTTATTTAAAGTAGTCTATCCGACGGAGGTTCCCGTCGGCATCGCTAACCTCAAATCGATGCTATCAACTTTCAGAGTCAGTGCCCCCCCTGGTGGAATACCGGTACATATGCAAATCACAATCTCTATGAAACCAGCGTGTACTCTACTCTAGTAGACGCGCGGCGTTCCGCACCTAAACAATGCAAAATTTACATTTCGAGGAGTGCTTACCTGGTAGGGTACTAAAACAGCGCCGGGCGCCCAGTTCCAAGTTCCAACCCCGTTTTTATGCTTGGTGGTGGCGATGCATTAACGTCCGACAGACTGGTAGACTTGCGGTTGAACCGGCTGAATTCGCTTTGTGTGGCAAGATCATTTATGATTCGAGCTAAATTAGTAGACAACGTGCAACATCGCTAACACTGCGATGAAGAAGATGTACCCGGATAGTATAGTACCTTTGTGGGTTTGGTTGTGCAAAATCGACAAGTGCTAATCCCCGCACTTATGCACAAAGGTTAAGGAAAAAAAGGTCATTAGACACCAACAACAAGTGAAAACACGGCGTTGAGTTTAATAGGACCGCTTGAATGGCTGTAGAATTTAACAGACACCACGGGGCCACGGTTTCAGACCGATTGTAGTTCAGGTTCTCGTCCAGTAGAACACTAATAATCCTGGCATCGACTTTCCTCTTATTGCTGGGTTCATACGGTACTTAGTAAAGTACCGGTACTTTCGACCCTACCAGAATATTTCCATAGGTAACTTACTAAATGTAACCCAGCTCCTGTTTTACTATGTGATACAACTGCAAGGCGAAACTATGTTGATTTGTTGTACACGTAACAACTTGGTGAAGAGGCAGTGTAGAGTATCTACAGGTTTTTGAACCCGGCAACAAGATAAAGATAGTGCTGGGGTTGATTAGTGTTCTACTGGACGACCGAAGTGGAGTAGTACAATTGGTGTGAAATTGTGGGCCCGTGGTGTCTTTTGAACACCCAAAGCCATTCAATTCCTATTAGACTGAGCACAGCGCCCTTGTTGCCGGGTTTATGGTACCGACTGATTCAGTACAGTGGGGATGCACCGCGTCTAGTCTACCGGATTGGGTATTCTGATATATCGTGCAGGGGTTGGAATTGGGTAACTCATACTTCTCGGTACCTTCGGTAGTGGCCTACTAATATAATCAAGACAATCCAGCCCCGGCGGCGGTTCTGATGATAACTTACTTGGTTGTACTACAAGCTGTGGGGTTGTTCGTGATCGGTTCAAACTAATCTGGCGAATGCCGCGGCATGTTCCATTTGCACAATAGCTAGTAGCAAGTAAATCACAATACTTAGTACGTACCATGGCATGAACTTCACTGGACTCACCAGCTCCGAAATCGCATAGTAATGGGTACTGATATTACCTAGGTAGCGAGCACTCTACAATAATGCAATAATTTAATACCGGGGTGCACCTTGGACACTAGCGCTACTATCTTGGTTCACAGTCACGAGTCACATTCATTTCGGTCACGAAATTCAACGATATTTCTTTGAGGAATAAAATGGTGGCTAGCGCCCAGAGCTGCGGAGTAACGGAACACTGCTGGCAACACTTCTTCGAATTCATATTATATATCACTATCATGTCATCTAGAATTCGTCCTACTCTGGGTACCAGCAAAACAGTACCCTGGCTCTAGATTTACTATCCTTTACGTAGATCATCTGCAGACAGTACGATGCACGCTATGGGCGCACCTGATTCGCGTTATCTATTGGGTTGTGCGATTGATTGACCGATCCGTTTCTGGGTAGAACAATAGTGGAGCTGGTACTAAGTAACCTAAGTAAGACTGGTGGGGGAAGCAACGGAGTACCGCAAACTAAGCCGAGTTTTGGCTGCCTCGTTCATCTAGCAAAAAAAAATCCAGCGGGTATATACCGATGTACTTTACTCTATGAACTCCCCTCAGAAGTTTCAACTTGTGATGATCACACCTCATCCGGATTGATTCCTAATAAACCCCTAAGTCAAGCCATCATCCTGTGCGCAAGCGCAATTTCAGGCTGGTTCGTCCTTGGCGATATAGTTTACTATAACTTCAGGTGTAGAAATACGGCTACCTAACTTTCCACAGCCCACACCACAAGTGCATACCTTTGGTTCGATGGTGTGTGGTTGTTCGAAAGGATCAAAACTTCTCCAAAGGTGTAGGCCAATGCTATCTCTCTCCATCCTAGTTACGATAGAAAACCAGACGATTTGCGATTACATCTGACTGAGCTTTTGTGGGTGTGGCGTCGATCGCTTTTGTTTCGTGGAAACTCGACCAGCTGGAAATCCGCAAACCGCCTTAGGCGCAATATAGCTGCAGAGAGAGAGAGAGCTTCATACTGCAGTTCAAATATCACAATTCTATAGTAGGTTTCGATAATTCCAATCTACACAACTACAGCGGCCGAAGGCGGATGCCTTAGGTAGTGATTGCCAGATCACCAGAGCCGAGTCAGGACGTTCGAATCAACTTTAGCTCGTATTAAGTTGGCTTCGTGGTTTTCGGTTCTCAAAAGGGGACTCGAGTCTTCCCATTACGTATTGGTTTAGACCGGAGCGGTTAATCAGGGGGCATTTAGGAGTTCCATGAAACGAACGTAATGTTCGACAACGTGCAGCCTGCCGGTTCGGATGAACAACCAACACGTTGTATATCGTCCGCCAGACTGGGGCCGAATTGGTTTAACCAGGGCGTCGGCAAAGAGTGACCCCCCTGAGCACGACCCCAAGCACGACGTGGCCAAAATGCAGCCCACGGTCCCTACTGTGGTCTGAGCATAAGCTGAGTCCAGCTCAAGATAACCTGGCCCCGGTGCTAGAGACCATAAAACCCCGGTTTATAGCAGTCTCTGTGTGCCCAATTATGAGAGATGCATGGTCGTGGGGCTTCAGTCGTATCGTCCAGCAATTCCGCCTTGAAAACTTTTAACAGATACTATTGAAGTGGATAGCCTCCGAGATCCGGATTTAAGATCCCCACCTGCGCCCATACTCAAACTGGCTCAACTTGCTCTCCCACAAATTCGTCCGTGTTTCAAAGCTTGGGGCGGCACTGTAGCGACTCTGCTTGCCACAGTAATAATGCCTGTGAATATCAGTGGAGGTGGTTGGCGGCAGGTAAATTCACTGCATGTAATGTATCAGCACCTAGGTTAAAGTATGCATAAGTTTTTTTAATTGTACAACCATGGGTGGCAAGGAGTCAGTCATATTGACAGGCTTGGAAGATGTTGCGCAGCAACGGCCAAAAGAAATGCGATATGGATGTGGTAAGATCGATCGCGAGTCGTAAAAGTGGGAACCATGAACGCTTCAGCTGAATTCACGTAGCACAAATAAAAATATTGACTTTCCCACGCTTCTTGCAACGACAATGATCATATGAGCTATGCACAAGTATCATGGAGTCCGTTTTCCTTGCCATCGAGGTAGCTACTTTTGACGTCTCTCACATGCATAGAACCCACGCGGTGTGCATGTAGAGCGGACTCTAATCGACATTGAGCGACATATATAACTATCGCTAAGTGCACATGAGCTCTCAGCTCGGCCGGGGACCACCATTGGATCCACAAGTGGATGTCCACTATTCATTACATTGATGCTCGTTCGTTCGTTCGTTCGTTCGCTCGTTCGCAGCACTTATTACGCGGTGTGCCTCCTACTACACGGTTTATTGGGCGGTCTGTCGCTTATGATTCGTGGGGGCTGTCTGCAGCAGGTGGTAGCTAGTTGACAGAACTTGCTTTCGAAGATTCCTAGAGTATTTATTGGATAACGCACCACTGATAGGAGAGAAAAAACACGAGGAGATGGACATGTGCGATGCAACCTGCGATATCGGGATGTACGCTGCTGACCAACTGGGCATCTGGATTCCTTGCGTCGATCTGGGAAGTTCGAGCAGATCAGAGGAATAATGACACAGTAGGCGGATATCTTAGCGAGTATCTCACTCGTTGCCGCCCGAAATCCATTATGGTAGATTGTGACTGAGAGTGTTAAACGAGTGATAAATGGTGATATATACGGGTAGGTGCAGTCAGGCAGAGGTCGCTTTGCTGACAATTATTTCTCGTGAGTTCGTTCGCTGAAAGTGAGTTGATATTAAGTGAGGATTTCGACTAATGCTCGTATCGGGCACGGAGGTTTCAACACCAGCGGCGACTACGATAAGTTATTAGTACTACCCTGTCAAGATCGGTGATGGCCCATACCCAGCTCCGCGATATTCACTTATTTGGAGTTATGGTCAAGCCCCGAGGATTATTGTATTTAATAACGCATGGTTCATCGAAGCGGATGTAGAGCTTATGTGCCTGTTCGTGAACCGGTATCCATGCCGATTTCAGTAATTATGTGCTACTAAGTAACCTTTTCTTCAGAGATATCACCTCGTATAATTTCTCAAGACACGCACCCCTGCAGTTGATCCAATGACGGAGTTAATACAGTAGCTTTGGACATGCCGAAGATGGAGTCCCCTGCTACCGTACTCGATGTCGGTTCACTAATCTCGAGCAAGCCATATATACAGCTATGGATATATCAATACCAGCACGTAGATAGTAAGGATGTGCCTGCTCGCACATATACCCGCCGGGCATCCCGTGCGGCAGCGGGGTGTATTCATGCCTGCTTTCGAGATAGCAGATCCCAGTTATAGTATAGAGCGCAGAGTACTATCCCTGCTTTCAATGTGGCACATTCGCCGTTCACAGAGGACGAAATCTGTTGCAATGGCCAGCTCGTTGCAGCCTGTTCTCATAACTTAGGAACGTATATGTGCCAACGAGATGTGACCATCGGTACGAGTACGTACGGGTGGAACAGGTTTCGAAGGTAACGGAGTGAATCTTGAGCGATTTGATAGTATTCTAGTATCGACTATGGATTTAAGCCCATGCTGAGGCTGTCATTAGTGAACGCTTTGTTATACATGCGTAAATCTGCATCGATCCAGGGAGCGACTCCACTCATGCATGTGTCCAGCAGTAGCTATGTGAAACCTCGAGGAATGTATATGAGGCATGATATTAGATGGCTACTCACAGACCACTATGGAATGACGACATGGAGGATAGATACATCCTTTCCCTTACCGATTTGGAAAGCTATAGCTGTCAGCTGTTGAATTGCAGTGTGCTAACGGCTACGCCCGAGCGCCATGGGACATTCGGCCGGCTGCGAATCGAAATTATAAAGCTTTGCTGTAGCTACGTAGCAGGCTAGAGATCACATGCATTGCAGCAAAATACTGGTTAGAATTCGGTTGCTAACGAGATGGAGCCTAGTGTTATGTTCTGTGCCCAAAATCGACGATTGGGGAATACCCGCGGAAGTTCCATAGGATCCGCCGACGAATCGAGTGATATCGGATGATTGTACGTTTCCGAATATCGGCGAATATCTCGGATATTGCACAATCAACTGCAAACGGGTATCATTGATAGAAAAGATGGTGATGGGCGCATATAATATGGGATGTCGTATATAGAGGTTGCACTGTTGTAGCGATGTCGATTGCAAGTCATATCAAGGCCTAGCTAAGTACGAAACATAAGCTAGTACCCTCAATGAGTACAATGGAATAACCGTTAACCTACTCATATGGATTCGATGGAATATATGTGCATCACCACAGATACTACTATACCGGCAGATGAACAACGAAACGTTGTCTGTTATCGGCTACTCTTAAACATAGCTTGGAAAATGTTATTTGAGGTAGGTTCGCTAGCTAGGAAATTCGGACATCTGTCATTCTGGCAGAGACGGGGTAGTGATGTGACAAAGGATGCTCTTAGAGTGGGGCCGCACAGCTTCCTCTGCCCTCTTGCATATTCCTTTGACAGTAGGGTCGCAGAGTGCAGTGACTTGTGGTATAGCCTTCCCCCCCCCCGTAAAATGTATCACTTGTCGTTCGAACTATGCGTCATTCTGCCTTGGTTCGTTCTCAGAAGTTGTCATTTGGCACTCGTTCGAACGTAAAATCTGTCATTTTCGGACGGCGGTTCGTTGTTCATCTGTCGGTACAGTAGTAGAATAGTAGGCTATTCGATCGCGATATTGACTTGGAGCATTAGCCTTGGCATTCGGCAGTGTCTCTTCAGTTCAGTATGGTAGCTTAGCATCTTCACGCGAGGAATCCGCCAGTCACATACCTGATTCGGATTCTTCAGAGAATAATCCCAAATAGTAAAGGGAAATTGGGGGTGGCGGCATCGTAACTTTCGTGTGCACAAATCCATCGATCAATGAGTTCGTTCCCCAAATCTCGGGTGCATGCTGTACTGGACGGGACGGGTGTTTGTATATATTTATGCGGGGGGTGGCCGGGGCTTAAAGCCTGCGTAATACTTTATACTGCGCGGACAAGGCATTCGCATTGATGGGTGGGACTTCATGTCGGCGCCTGGTAGCTAGCCATGCTACTACTTATTTGATGAGAGTTTCATGTCTCCCACATTATGATCCATTTTTCCAGGAGTATTATACAACCACCTCCAGGAATGATAAAGTTATGCGCCGAGAGCTCTTATCTCCCCAGCTATGACCGCCCATTAACCGAAATAACCTACTCTAGATCTCGGTCGCTTTCCGGGGTCATTTTTGGGGGAAAAGGGAAGACAACTCTTCTAGGATTGCGACCGCACCTGTATCTGTTGCCGTGTTTACATTCATTCCTCAGCACCGCCAGCTGTGCCGTTCTACGCACGGTAGGAGTCATACCACGTCTATTTTCGGGTCACGTTGGTCGTGCATAGGTACCTACTTTGGTATGGCGCTTCCTGTAGGGGCTGAAGAGCTTATGCGGGCTGGGTGATGGGGCATGATGGGTAGAACCTGGGTGAAATCACATTATACGACTGCGCTGTTGTTGATGTGCTCGCCTTGCGCCTTACTCCCTCTGCGGATCCCTGCAATATTGTTAATTGCAGAAATATGCATTGTATGTGTGGATACATGCTTCTATGATGCAGCATCATTTTCAGGCTTGATGGATTTGCTGATGTTTCGGGTGATTGCATGGAGCTGCGCCTTTAGCTGGCAGTGATAATGACAGCAAGTTCTGCAGGACGCTGAAATGAGTATCTGGTACACCGGCTGGGGTTTCTGTACGTAGCACCAGTAATATAGGCTACGTAGGTGTGGCTACTATCGAGATGCTGAAGTCTCGTACGTATCTGTGAATATGCGTGAACATGCATATTGGCGTTGTTGTCAGAGGCATCGAACAAGTCCCAAACCATTCGTGGTATGGAAGCCCCCAAGGGCGCAGGTTCACGATGGGTCTTAAGTTCAGAACATCATATCTCTGGCAGGGGTATCCGGATATACTCTCTCTCTAAACGTACGCCGAACACTCCCTTTGATTAGTGAACCCACCCCCGATTTACTAAAAACTAGAAAATATACACAGAAGATTTATGTCGTTCAGGACTGGAACCTCGATAATGGGTAATGGGGTAAGTAAACACAGCCACTCACTCGGTTGTACTTGGCTACACCTAAGTGGAAATGCATATAGCGCGTAGGGCTCCCTACACCTCTCCCCCCAACTCTCTCCCCGAGAGGCTCCTCTTAATGAACCGATTTACGCATATTCTGGCCATGTGCTAATTAGTTAAAAATACGTGGCTGCTGTTGACTCGGGACGATATTATTTGTAGGAAGTAGGACAGGGGAACGGAGTTGCCAGTACGGCTGAGATTTAACCGCGTTCCAGTGTAAGAATAACCCCGGTCATGCCCAGTCACTCGGATATTGATTCGATGAGAGTGCAACTTGAATAGCCGGGGTTTCGCTGGAAATTACCGCATAAGAACACGGGATGTTATTGTTATTGTTTTTGCTCATGATCAGCGTCCCCGGAGGACAGGTTGCAACCGGTTGATAAAATGCGTCTGTAATTGTTTCTGTTTATGTGATATCATTCGTTCGGCCAAACAAACATGAGTTTGCAAGGAGCCAAAAACTTTCACAAGCTTGCATGAAGAACAAAAGGAAGTCTACCGCCTTTCTCCCCCCTGTCGCCGCCGCATTGGCCCGAACGAATCACGGGCTTTGTTAGCCCTGCAGCCAACTGCACGAAGATAATCTGGTGAGCGGGTTCGCAACGTTGAATTGCACTTTTGAATGACATCTCGCAACGGCCGCCATGGGACAAGTGCTCCAACCACAGTTTATGTTTTAAATTTCGGCTTGAGCATACTGCACTCGGTAGGTGACGGGAAATGGGTAAAGCTAATTGGATTCTAGACAATGGGAGCTATGTATACTACCCCGCTGGGACGTGGACAGTCACACGCACGAATAGACATGAGAGTTTGCGAATTTGACCAATCGGCTGATATCAGTCTCTTTGCCTGGGTTGGGGCCAGATCCTCAAACTTTCTAAAGTTGATACCACCGAGGATTTGGGAAGCATTTGATGCTACTGCAAACTCGACTCTCGTGGTGGTTTGGCCCCCTTTCTGGCAATTTCAGGTAGTATAGCTCGGGAACCCACACTCCGAACCATGGAGATTCATACAAATGTCCACGCCGGTTTTGCGTTTGGTCGCGAGACTTTTGAGAACGTAAGGCTTTGGATAGTGTTCTCGTTTGTCGTGGCAATATTCTCTTGGATAGGAGATATTATCGTACTCCCGAACTTGACGGGTTCGTGGGGTCTCCAGCTAAATGAAATGGTGTTCACGAAATGGCTCTGGATGTCAGGCACTGAGCTCTAGATGTCGGATGTTCATTCTTGATCGTTCCGTCAATCGGCAGTCTGGATGGTGTGTACGTGTGAATAGGGATCGAGTGAGAAAATTGAATTCAAAGCAAAGAAGAGGTGGAAGGACATCATAATGTAATAGAGGATGGAAATTGAGAGTAGGATGGGGAGGAGTGAAGTATTTTGCTTGAAAGACTCCACAGAAGCGATCAAGATCCCTGACGTTGACCCGTTAGCTTTGATATTGTTAATATTGCTAAGCAATAATTATAAATGGCAGCTGCCTCTGGTACATAGACACGTATGCCTACTTAATCACTCGACTCGGCTTGTCATGATCAATAATTCTTTCTGCCTTCTCCCTACAACCATAACCAGAGCCCGTGATAGCTATAGATAGCACTGATAGCCGGCAAAGTCCTGGGGTATCATACAAACGTGGCACACTGCCGGCATGCCTTGAGAGGAGTAAGGCTCGAGTGGAGTTTTTACGGTCTGTATTGAAATCCACACTAGAGAAATTATGTGTAAGGATTGGTTAACCGGATGTTCCAGGGAGGGGTCAAAGCTTTCTTTGCTGTTAGAGTCCAAGTGCAACTCAGCTCCACACCGGCGAGCCAATTGGAGGTATTCAACTCGGGTATCTATAGCGTATTACCTGGTCTAACTCCCCGTTTTTTGTAGCTCGTGCAGCTTGCATACCCGATGTCAAGAGCAACTTTTATTCGGCTTTGAATCTTGAAGCCGCATGTCAATCTAGCAGAACTGAAATCAGACAAATAGAACTGGTGTACTCAATCGTCCCTGCAAGTACTAATAGAACAACGAGTTGAACCAGATAACAGGCCGTAGGAACCTGGATTCTGCAATGTACCTGCTATCTCTGAAACCGACGGCTTGAAATTTTGTATAGCAAGGCTAAATTGTTTGATAGCCGTGCAGATCAAGTATTTGTGAGTAAGAGTAGGCTCAGGCATGAACGTACGCGGCGAACGCGCCCGAGACCCAATGTAGGAATTCCCCTTCTGGCAGCTGGGGCCATGGGGGCGTCGGCCGGTCTGGGACACTGCCGAATAAGCACCGCGCAACAAATTTCTCGTTCGAGGGAAAGCCAGACATATCTGAAGATCAGCTGCGTGTTCCACCGTGCTTCGTAGGAAATCGAGGTATGGTTTTTGCTCGATCGAAGATAACGCTTACACCGCTGAGGGAAAATGCTGTCTTGAGTGTGATATCACATGCACATATATGCAGCAAAGCTCGTATACGTATTGAAAGTATGTACGGCCTGCTCTTACACGTACTCAGTAAGTTGACATACCACGATGAACTCAAGGCCGTTGAAAGTTTGGTAAAGTGACAACTAAATCCCTAACCCGAAAGTAATCTCGCAATATAATCTGACGCACATAGTTTAATTTACGCACTACAGCGCTTACTGAATAGAATCGAGAGTCGTTTAATTAGTGCATTAGTACTGTAGCTGGTATCACTCTGAAGCGCTCAACGGATGAAACCGAGACTGTCACGAGCCAAAAGATGTTCGGAGGTCCTCCCGTCACGACAGACAGCAATGTGAAAGTCCAAAAGAGCATACCAGCAACGCTAGGCAACAGTGGTTCTTGAATACCAGTGTAACCTAGGAAGATGAGAGAGGACCCTTTGGCTGATGGTAAATCTCTATCAATTCGGAAGAACCAAAGTTATCAATTCTCGCTGTGTTTATTACTGATTGGATGGAGTCGGCATCCGCAGAATGAAAACCCATAATAGGTATTTCATTCACAACCACATTTTCTCGTGCCTAGACTCCAGCCGTAAGGCGGCTGGATCTATTCGGCAGGCTAGGCACGAGAAACAAACAACTGCAAGGTCACTTCTCATCACATTTTGTTGCAGTAATATTGCGTCCGCTTCAGATGGCGGGCGGCGGGCAGTATTGCAGGCCTAAAGACTGTAGGATCCTGCAGAAATACGTACTCCCACAGAAAATGTTCCTTGACACCCGCTCCCGCTGTATGTACGCTAAACGTGTACTTTAGCCATACTCTAGTTTTGGGGAAACGTTCCCGGTACATCGCAATTGTAGGACTTGGACCAACCACGATGCTTTTCTCCGAGCTTTGATCCAAATGGTGGTTGGGCTTACCTAGCGTGATACTAGTCTACCGCCGCGTGTTTATGTAGAGTACCGTTCACACGCGTCCGCGGCAGACGCAGTTACAGCGATCATTGCTTTTTCTCCCCAGAGCCACAACACGACCGCAGCTAGTAGTTCTATTCAAGAAGGTGACAGTGGTATTCCCTTGTACATTCGGTTCGTCAGGCCCAATACTAACCACCTGCTCGGACATGGGCTTCCAATGGTATCTAACTCGCCTTTAGGGCCGTGTACCCACCCATCCGTCTGGGTTTTCTCGACGTTTGTGGTGTTGTGGCCAACAAACCAGTTGCATGAATCACTTTTATTTCAACTGAGGGCTGCCTGCAGTTATATCTTCTTTTGGCAGAACATCAAGCCATGATTGAGTATAATGGAAGAAGGCCGAAATCTTTGCATGATGAATCAGTTCTAATATGCACTCACTACCTTGATGTGCATGTAGGAGACTTCAATTCTGGGACCAATTGGTCAATTCGGACTGTCTGCTTTTTTGGTGATGTAACAATCCCGAAAAGGTTCGAATAATGAGACTCAGCTGGCCGGTTATATAAACAAACCTTTGCGCGCAGCCTTGTGTGTACACGTATATATATCTGTCTTCCCACCATCCTTTAAAGCTTGCTGTCCGCCCTGTGCGGATGTTGCCGATTCCCGATCGGTATATCAATTTTACTAATTCCGTGTAGCGGCGGATCCCCCTCTAAATTCTCCGGTCGTTTCCAATCCCTACTTAGCTGAAAGTCACGCACCACTTCGCCATCTATCCTCGTCGTGTTTCACCACAGATAACGACTTCAATCCTGATCGAAATGACGTCTCATCAATCCTCATTAAAGGGCCCCAAGGACCAGTCATCGTCGCGGACCAGCAAAGTCGATTCCAATGCCTTGCGGCTCCGCGAGAACCAGCGGCGCTCGCGTCTACGGAAAAAAGAATACTTAGCGTCGCTGGAAACTCGGTTCCGAGATTGTCAGCGAGCTGGGATCGAGGCTTCTGTTGAGGTTCAAACTGCAGCTAAACGCGTTGTTCGTGAGAATATTCGTCTCCGGGAACTGTTGCGTGCAAAAGGCGTGTCTGATACCGAAGTCGACGGCTGGGTACGGGAGACAACAGGCGATGGCGATGGCGATGTGATGGTCGCCCCAGTAGATGCGGCTATGAAAGCGCTTGCTAGACGGCCTTGTACCGGCGATGCTGTGACCCCCGAAGAAAGCGGAAGGCGAAAAAGCACAGGCATGGTGAACGAGCGAAGCCGTAATGGTGGTGGTAGTGAATTCAATGTGCAGACACGTGGGATCAGTGAGGAATTGTCAGGTCGCCAACCCCAACAGCAAGAGATGGCATCCCCGAGAAGCTCTGTCTCTTCGGCTTTGCATTCCCCACTGTCACCGGCACGTAGCTTTTCGGCATTACCAATGACTCCGCCGCCAGCTGTCTCCCCTGACCCTCATCCGACTTCTCGTCGTCCATCCATGTCTTCATCGTTCACCCCACTGTCGTCACCAGGATACACTTCAGGCATGGGGCAACTGTACTCTTACCATTCTTTATCGTCACCGCCACCTTCCCACCCTTCCCCGGCTACCGCAACGCAGTTTTCGGACCGCTTCATGATGCACCAGAATCAGCAACAGCAGCATTTCATCGGACACGATACCCACGGCTCTGTGCCCTGCGATGTTGCGAGATCTATGATTGTGCAAATGGCAACTGAGGGGAGCGTAGATGTGCTAACGAGGGAGTTATGTCCGCACGGCCCCTTGCAAGGCTGTGTAGTGAATACTGGCGTTTTGTTTGGTGTTATGGATAGGACTTGTGTTTAGGAGAGATGGCAGGATGACAAGATGAAAGTTATTTTGACCTCGGCAAAGATCGTGATAGACGTTTTCTCCCCATTTATCTGGCACTTATTATTTTGTTCTCTCTCTCGTTCGCTCTATTGTCTATTGTCTTGTTTTCTTTCTTTCTCTCTACCTTGTATTTATCTACTTTTCGTCGCTGCTACTTCTAGTTTGGATGGAGTTGGAGTTTGGGGCCGTCTACTATAGTGTTCCGGTCATGACGTCACTTGTGTATTCATTTTCTTCATTCTTTTTGGCGTCAAGCTTTCATTCGACTGGGAATCATGGTTTTAGGATGTACCATAGGAGCGATGGATATCTGCCTGGCATAGGGTGTAAGTTATGAACCTCTCTATGTACCCAATGGATGATGAGAGACGTGTGAGCAGTCCAGTTGAGGCGATTTTGAGCAGCTGCGTCCTTGGCGTATGCGCGTGGAACTGAAAGGTGCTAAAAGCACAACCCTGAGCAACAGGAAGATTTGCAGGCAATGGGATCACAGGTTCTTTCACTTGCAGTTTCGCCGAATTGGTAACGTACACCAGTGGGTCTATTTATGTGGAGTACAGCATTGTTGGGATTCGAGTTACCAAGTTTGGAATTCTCATTGGGTAAAAATTTCAGTTGAGGATGGAAGGTCTAGCGTTCTCTCATTCTCAAACTTTCACCTCGCGATCCTACGGCCGTGAAGTGGAGGACTGTAGGATTTTTCTAACGAGGCAAAGTCCACGGATATTAATGAATCCATTTTAATAAATTCATGAACGACAATACCGAGTGAACGTCTGTGATCATGAAGCCACGGATACTTTTCTGTTTGGATTGAAGGAAGTGTGGTTTGTTTGATTTGAATAGGCAGGTGCGGATGGTATGTTACTCTCATACCTTTCTCCTAGCTCGTTCGTCGGAAAAGGCAAACAAAACCTGGGAACGAAAGCGATGGTTATGCGTTGGAAGCGCAGGACACCAATTCCAATCGGTTTCTGTGGAATTCGATTCCAATTGATCCCCGCTATAATCTGAGCAATCGGAAGTATATATCTATCTGACGGGGTATTCATGGGTTTATGCGGGGTGATGCTCGCCAAAACCCGCTACTCCATGTAAAATAAGGTTTGTATGGGTATTCGAGCACATACGTACGTGACCATTCACGGGGGTTTGGAATGTTCTCGGCTCATGGAAATAACTGTGTCTGCACGCGGGAGTTCAAAGTTGGTCGATATGTTAAGTACATCCTAGATGCCGTGTTTGCAAGCCTTGTCAATCTCTAGTATCCGGTGAACACGCATACGAGAAGACGAACAAAGTCACAAATCATATTATCTCCACCCTCAGAGATGGTAATCATACACCCTGCAACCCTATTTTATGCCTCGAGTGATTGGACCGGTTACATACAACTGTCCAACATCCGATGCTAGTACGAGAAGGTGCATGCATGTAACGGAAATCGCAGATTGCATGCAGATACAATCTTGTGTGGCAGCGGGTATACCTTCTCGGTACTGAGGTGTGGGAATAAACAGCAAGTGCACTTTTGAAGCACGTACCTCTCAAGATGATAGCAATCAAAGACACATAGGGTTAGCTTATGCTGTTTATTCTCCAAACCCCAGTACCAGGTGCATGTTTGATGGACTAAAGATTGGTCATTTATTGGGGGCGTGGGGGAAATTGAGGACGCAGAGCCAGCGCAGTAAAGTAAAAGTCGTTATTCTACCCGAAATTTGCAAGTATCAATGCTATCAATCCCTTTGCAGAAATGCACATGTTGTAGCATGTAAGGTTAAGTTCAACGGCGGACAGTCCGTTTGTGTATCATATCTGGCGCACCATTCCAAATGCTTGAAATAAAATAGTGTTTCAAATTTTCCGATGTGATGGTGCAGGGATTGAGCGCCATGGCGCGTGGATTACTCCTTCATCGACACATTCTTCAATTTTGTGCACATGTGCATATATGTGTTGCTGCGCTGCACGTCGTCAATAATGACCTCGCGTCGATCCAACTTAATCTAAATGCTGAGAAGCGACTGCTTGTGTGGCTTTTCTGGTCTGTGCTTTTAGTTTCTTACGGTAGATTTCGGTGTATCAGTTGCAGACCTCTTCCTCCCTGTTGACTTACCGCACATATATGTATCGTTAGATAGGTTGGGATGGTGCAGGGAGCATCCAATTTTACAGGTGGAGGGCGTTTGCGGGGTGTGGCTCCAGGCTCTGGCGAATGTGGTCTGTGAATACTTTTTCTCTTCCTATGCACTCTATCTCCGCTTGTGCTTGTTTTCTCCAATCCCTGTATCCATCCAGCAGTACTAGTTTCCTCTCAGTGTGCCTGTCCAGCGTCCTTCTCCGTTGATGTTCTGGAACAGCTTCAGACTAGACTATGTTTCTACTTTGACCAACACAACACCGAACTGTTACATGACGTACCGTAGAGTTCAGCGAAGTTAAGATATCGCACCGAGATTTGTAGATCCTTTCATTCCAGAGATTGGTCGGTGTTAATTTTTTTATATGGAGATAGCTGGTTGAGGATTTCATTCTCAACCATCCATATATAGCCATGCACATGTAATTGGAGCTCAGGTCACGCCCATAAAGTCGTCGGATAGGTTATTTACATATATGCAATGCTGTACTAAAACACCCGAGTGCAAAGCCATGATTGTCCATTCTTCCCGTCTCAAACTCTCGTGGCCGTGCGCTCATATATTTTCTGGGAAAGAGCGGAGTGCATTGACGAAATGGGTGGAGTGCAAGTCGGAACCGTTCGAATATTCGAAAGCTAGACGTAGTAGACTATATATACCTCATATAGCCATGCCCATAACTTATGAGTCTGTCCTTGTGTATTGCAGAATTTCAAGATTCAATGCCGAAGCTATCCAAGCTTCAGGGGTTCTAAATTTATGAGCGTTCACCTACGCGTGTTTGAATATCGCATTGTAGGAGAAATACCCTTTTCCAATAGGACGCGCGGTTTCTCATTCTGCTGACAGGAGATCGCCATATGGATCTCTTTACCATACTTCAGGAGCATCTGCACCGCCGTTCGAAATTGCAACATCCAACAGCAACAGCTTTGATTGCGATTCACCGTCAAATTTTTTATTTGGCACCACCCCGAGTCCTCAGCGCTAAGTTCTAACAGTAACTGCAGCATCGCATAATAACCTCCATTCACTACCAACGCCAACATATTTGTCACTCAGTCCTTTGAATAGCATCCACGTTCAATGAGGCGTTAAACCTTGGCTATGTTGATCTCTTCGACAAAACCCACCACAGTAATAGTGTTTTTGAGGGCTAGGGAATTCGAGGGTCATTTACGCTAGAAGGATCTGGTTGAGTTTGATGCATTGTTGTGCTAGTTTGGGATCGCTAGAGGCCTGGAGATAAGAACTTAACTCCCTCTGCCCACTTCGATATAGCCAGACATCTATTCAACTTTCTCTCAAGCCTTGAACTGCATTCCTCGAGTCAACTCCATGGCTACAGTTTAGCACTTGTTTGGACCGGTACCTACCTCTGAATGCGGGTATCAAGCGTCGTAAGCAATCCAAATTAGAAATGTTACGAAGCCTCAGCTACTTAATATTATCCGAGACCACCACAGGTGATTAAAAGTCCTACTATGTATGAGTCCCCCGGCTCGCACACTTTGTGAGATAGCTTCTAGATCTTTGAAAACTATGTGTAGGCGACTGACTTTTCTGGGAGTCTTAAGGGACATCTTTACAGGATCTGTGGACTGACCAAGAAATCTGAGGGACTGTAACTACGCTGTCGATGCTGTAGCTGAGATTCATTGCAGAGAAATTGATGGTAAGTTGGACGGAAAGGGAGTTGAGTGGAGGGGAGTTGATGGAAGTACGTACATCATCGGATTACACTACTTACAAGCATCGCAATAGAAGCTGAAGACCAAGAGAATGCCTCGTTCCAGCTCAATCTGATGCTAGAAGTGTATAGTTTACAATGGGGGATGCTCATAAGAAGGATTTCAGTCCTCTGGCTCTACTCGACAAAATATTAAGTTACCGGATAGGGCTTGGTCTTATACATACTAACTTACATAGGGCTCTCCCTAAACCTATCTGGTAACTTAAAAATTAAACGAGTTGGTAGTCTCGGAGTGTGGTACACCGAGTAGGGCCGCGTCAAACAATTCCTCCGATGCAGTTGGACTAACAGATATTAGGAGTGCCTAAAGCTTATCAAACATCGTAAGCGAGCCAATCGACAAGGGTCCTTGTACCTGGCTCGACATCATCTCTCCAGTTCCAACGACGACCATTATGAGATGCCAACAAGCTCGATGACCACTAGAATAATGCTACATTCATATATTGCACCTGCGCAGTGTTTCTGAAGAATGTACCAAGGTTCAGAAAGTCATCAGTACCTCGCCAGCGTTTCCAAACTCAGTCTCGTGGTTAGGGTGAATAATCTTTTCGAGACATAGACCTGTCCTCCATAGCAATTCCCTCTTCACGCGTATCCTCATCATGTTTCTCCTCTGTTTTCCCCATATCCTCCTTGATAACTTCCTCTTCTCTGATCGTCGGAAGAATCTGCACAGAACCGGAATGCATCCTCTTAATCCTGCTGAAGACTCTGTCTGTTTGTACTCGACGTAGACATTCCTTGTCGGAGTTGTGGGGAATGGTGTAGAGAGAATTTGAGCGCCTGTGCCCGCGTCCGCGCCTGTGGCTGGAACTGATGACAGGCTCATCTTTTTTCGTTGGAGGGGTCATCTCGACTCGCGCAGTCAGCTGACATTGATGAGTATTATGCGGACCAAATACACTTACTGTAGGCAGATGCTGAATGTGGAAGATGTCTAGTGGTTTGTTGGCTATTGTGTGTAGTGGTAGTTACAGTAATTGGGGAATGGCTGGATGAGCATGCTAGCTATAGCATGAGAGGGGAGGCGGGTTTGTGTTGAAGTAGTGGGACGAGAATTAGGTGTGGAAGGAAATATACCTGTGTTCTAACGGACAGGTCTGGAGGAGGAACATGACCTTACTATATTCATCTATGTTTTACACTTTGGTATGGTGTTTCAACCATAGCCGGGCGATACCACCGCCGAGGGCGGGGACAACCCCGCCCTGCACCAAATCGCCCGCACAGCAACTCTGGATTGGAATGGTTGCTACTACCTACTAGTATAAAAGACACAATTAGAAGTGAATTTCAGCGTTTGTCGGCTTGGAGTCCTGATAGTGCCGACATCGCTGTCAACAGGTATAAAATATCACGGTGGAGAAACCCGCCAGTGTACGGAAAATACGGAGCCAACCATTGGTAGCTAAATAAGATGAATTCAGATTGAAGATTTACAATTTGAAGGCATTTGGAGCGAATTGGGAACCGTATGGTTGATGTTCCAAGCTCCATGATTTGTTGTACTATTACCTAAAGTTCATCTTCCTCACAGTCTAAAAAATTATTCAAAATAATTTACCAATCAAGGATTTTGACTCACTGGAACTTGAAAGTAGGAAGTCAATTGTGTCAGTCACCTCGCTTCATTATACAACAGCATTTTTTATCGTTTGAATCCTCAGCTCACGTAAGATTTTCATAAGCTTTCTTGTTTTCAAGTGTTCATTCCATACATTGGTATTTTAGAGGTTCTACTAATTTGGAAAAAGAAGTGTTTAAATTCCACAAATTGAAAACATTGAATACTTCGTCCATAATATTACTCCCATGCTCCGCTCTTTATCATCATGTCAGCCATGTCAATAAGTGAAAACTACAAGCATACCTTGCTAACTCTTCACCTTTCGCCAATCAAAGCACGATGCGTACTGAGCCTCTTCGAGGCATATAAAACCGGATCTACAGCAAACACTGGATTTCTTGGCCGTGCAACAGGTCCATCCCTTCGGACAGCCTATAACTGTGCCTGTTTTGCAATATGTGCCACCGTTTTCGAGGAGAGCTGGGACTGCGACCACAGTGGTGGCGAGGAGGAGGAGGAGGAAGGCGACGGCAGATTTCATAGCGATGAAGAAGGCGGTGCTGTAGGAGACTAAAATGGCTGAAATACTCTATACTTATACTGGCCCTCACAAATAAGGCGCACCGCTGAGCATGCGCATGATTGTAGATGGACACCTACAGAACGACCGACCTTCCCCAAGGGGTAGATCGTTGGACACATTCGCATTGTACCGTAGATATAATTGCGACTAGATAACAATGAATATATAATTTGGGTGGCAGATGAGCAGACTCGCTACTCCCGAACCAAATCTGCTATCCATGTCGCATGCGGGAGGATACGAGCTTACTACTGGTAGGTACTGCACACATGCTTGTACTGAGAGATACGAGTAGTAGGAGGGAACTAACCCTGTGATGTCGGGTAGTGTCGGAAATATGGTGGGCAGAGAATGAGACCAAATGTAATGAGAAGATGAGTGGTGTGCGCTCGTTGCCTATAGTGTACCACACTCTGAGGCTATTGAATATACTTCCTGATTATGATTAACGTAGGTCTAGGTCGCTTTTCGCTTTGGCTTACGAGAGTAGACGGGTGACAGCATCATGGGAATGTTTGCCTCAATGCAAAGATATGGATGCTTGGATGGCGTAGTACAGTACACGTAGCGGTCGACGTCCTTGGTTATAATCGTTTGATGGCAGGTACAATTGTACTTAACACTATACATACGGTCTATTTATAATTTACCAGGCCCAATTCAGGGAAGGGTTAACGGTTACTCTCAATTGCAACAACGCCAGGCAGCTACAGAAGACAAGAAAGAAAATACAACTGCCACACCCTATTCAAACCACGTCCCGCTTCGACAACTTCACCAATACACCCGTCTGCTTTACAAACCAAGTATTATGCTCCTTCCACTCCTTCTCCGGGTTCGCGAGTTTGTCATCGAATGCCCTGTAGAACTGCGGGACGAACTTATAGATCTCCGCCAGAGCGATATTTTTGCCTGATTGACGGTTAGTATCCAACTTCCTGAGTTGAACTAGTACTGGCGGGGACACTAACCGATGCATGTTCGCGAACCGGAGCCAAAGTTGAACATGTACCGGTCCATGTTATCCGCCTCGGGTCGAAACCATCTGTCGGGATTAAAGTCCTCTGCATCCTCGCCGAAGACGCTCTGTTCGTAGTGCAACACGTAGGGGTTGACACCAACTCTACAGCCCTCAGCGAAAAAGTGACCACAGAGTGTCCGGCCGCCCGCTGGGACGTGGCGTGGGAAAGTCAGGGCAATGGAGGGATGTACACGCATAGACTCTTTGATGACTGCCATGAGGTAGGGGAGCTTAATTGCTTCGGCGTAGGTGATAATGGGGCTGAGCCGTCCTTCGCGTTGAGCGCTATCGATCTCTGCTTGGAGCTTCTCTTTGGCATGCGGAGTGCGGCAGAGGTGGTAAAGTACCGTCCTCATAACCGTAGCCGTGGTGTCGGAACCAGCAAAGCTTTTACCGTCAGCAAAGGGGACACAAAGCGGTGTGGATCCGGAGGATCGTTAAGGGCACCTACATTGCAGTATACGACTCGGTATAGACATCGGTAATATCGAATTCAGGAGCCTTATCTTCCGCCACCTGGATAAGTTTCGCCAGCATGTCCGTCCGTGCTGATTCCTTATCCAGTCCCCATCGCTCATCAACCAGACGCTTGCTCTCGGCAGCGAGTGAATTAAACACGCTAATTCCATGTCTTAGAGATGAAGAAAAAGGAACCAGTAAAATCTGCAAAGGTCGCATCCACTTGTAAAGTACTCCCATGCGGATCGCGTGTGGGAGAATAATGTCGACGGCGCCGATAAGTCCTCCCACGTCCTTGCGCTCGTTCATGAAGCCAAACATACGGCCGAAGAAAAGCTCTCCGATTACATCAATCGCATACCTGTTCAGTCAGCGGAGAATTTTCAAAGGCGAGATGGCTCTCGGAAAGTAGCCACCTAGAGCTGAACCCAATGAGATAGAACGAACCATTGTAGCCACGTGCTCATGTCAATGGTTTCTCCAGATTCGGCGTGCTCGAAGAGAATTTTCATGAAGGTTTCAGTACAGTTATCCATATATTTTTCAGACTCTAGGATGGAGGAGAGATTGAACATATTCTGGATCATCCGACGGCGATAAGTGTGCTTCTTCTCATCGAGTTGAGTGAAAGAGTCTCCATGTGGTGCTGTTTGCCCGTCAGCAAAAGGTGGCTACTAGGACTACGAAATGGAGAATGATCTATAGGTAGACTTACAGAGATTTGGAGCTTGCGTAGGGTAGAAATCTGTCTGTTTAAAGGCGCCCACATGTGAGCTGTGAACTTTTACTTAACTACCACCGCATACGAATTTTACCTTGGTGTAGCCGGCGTTAACAGCGTAAATTGCTTTCATAGCCGCCGGGTCCGAAACAGACACCTCATTTGGGGCAATCCTCACAAGAGGACCTGTGCTCAACATGTCAGCTGGGGTATAGTAGTATCTAACGGAAGGCATCCGGCCGTACCATATTTCTTGTGCAGCTCCTTCGTATAGCGGTGCATATCCTTGGCATTAATCCGATTCAGATACCAGAATCTGGTTATGCTGGCCCAGAAAGGACCTGGTATCGCGGCATACGGGGAAAATACTCTTTGATACACAACCCATCCGACCACTGAAACGACGAAAGCTATGGGGTAAAAGAGAGGGTTGGAAAATAGTGTTACGAGAAGCATGGCTGCTGGGGCTTGCAACGCAGAAACGAAAGCGAAGACAACACGATAGAACTGATGGCCTGACAAGGTTGGACCGAGCGAGCAACGTGGGAAGAGAGGGGATATATGATCATCAGGAGCAAAGGCCGGGGACCCACCTCGTGGTCGAGGAGCCTATGAGAGGGCTCGATTTTTCCAGGGCCTACAGTATCGGAGAACTGTGAATACAGAGACCCACAGCAACTACAGTTTCTGACCAGTTTCACCTCACAAACTCTCCACACCCTTTAGCTAAACTAACTTGTTGTGTTCTTTAGTCGCGAAATCCCTAAGCGAGTACCTGAACTGGTCTAGAGGATAAATGTTGCAGTACGGGAGTCTCCGTCTACTCGCGAGAAGAGAGCTTTGGTTAAAGTCTAGCACTAAAGTTTCTTGCGGGAGGATTAAGCGTCTGACTCGGCTACCAGCAAGGATTGTAGGCGAGCTACTGAATCAAAATGTTATACAGTCGCACTCCTATAAGAAAACTCGTTAAAAGAAAATTTGGCTATAAGAAATGGCAATGATATCCTCATTTGCGATAATGAACAAAGGCCTGAAATTTTACTGACAGCAATACGTATACGGAATACTCCTCCGTAATTCTCTCCGGCAACTACCATAAGCACAGATCCAGTGATCGTTTCTATATTCCAATCTCAGTAGCAACATTTGTTCTATATTCTGTATGTTCTGCCCTACTAGATGTTAGGTGCGTTGTATAACGGTCCGTGGGTACCGTTAGGTACGCTGATCCGCCCACTACCTAACCCTGTTCACGCTATTCTGACGTTATCACTATCCCCGGCGGAAGCCAGGACAATTCTAGCGCGTCCAGCCGCCCCAACTATAATTAAGCGAAGAAACTGACCTCGACAAGTTGAGAGCGGATAAATGCTAGTAGCAGAAGTTATGATGTATATGGTTGCTCATTGATACATACTGAATTGCAAATTCTCTAGAGAGTAGGTACCAGTAGTTGATTCCTTCGTTGCTGATGGTGGAGCACATCCCATGCATAAGTTGGTGATAGTTACGGCAAGGGGGGTGGCGTGCTGATCTTGTACAAAACGAACGTTTGAACCGTTGCCAACCAACCAACAAGTGTCGTTTCATGCGGAAAATTCGCGGGCCGTGTCAGACGTCTCACGGTAACGTAGTGTGCAAATAACTACCTTGGTAGTGATGGCCCCATTCGTTCGCTCGTGAATAGCATGAGTTCTTCAAACCACAGAATCTAGATACAAATTCTACGGTGTCGTCATATTGGGAAAGTCCAGCAACACTTGGTTTTGATGCCGCTGTGTTCTAAGCATTTCACTAGAGGGATTTGCGGCTTATACAGTCGGTTTTGAATTGCTTCACAGGAGAATACGTTAGACACCTGTAGGGGACAGTGGCACGGATGATGAGAAACTAGGGTATGACCCTGGAACAAACATCAGCCCGGCGAGGTGGAAGGAGCCGCTGTCTGGGGGCAGAACTGCCGACAACTGAGGAACGCCATATACAAATAGCAATTGACAACCTCATTCCCGGTCTACAAAAATTCGACATCTGCAACTTGCAACATTCTTTCGCCAGATATATAGCGCTGGTACTCGTTATATTCAATATTCATTCCTCAAGTTCGAGCTTTCACCACAAAATGTCCCAACCAGGTGCCACACCGCTACCTCCACCTCCACCGCCTGGCATGATCATTCCAGGTAGTAGTCCTACTCCTGCACCGGCAGCAGATCTCGCAAGAGTCGCAGGACTGGAGGCGGGCTGCTATGTATCTTTCGCCATAGCAATACTCTTTGTAATTGCACGGTTAGTTTTAAGATATTCCTGAATACGGTCGTCTAATTACTGATATTGATGGGTGGGTGACATGAAGAATTTATGCCCGATGTTGTATTGTAGGAACCTTCGGTTTGGATGACTTCTTCCTCGTTCTGGCAACGGTAAGTCATCTTCTAACCATTATTCTGGCAATTATTTGACCCAGCTGCCAGATGATGTCTGTGGCAATCACGGTGTGCGTGCCCATAATGTTCCGTCTTGGAATTGGGAAACATTTGGTATACGTCAGCATGGACGACTTCCTCATAGGACGGAAGTGGGCGTGGATATCCCAAATCTTCTATTACGCCGCATTAGGTTTCGTCAAATGTGCTATCATAGCACTTTACCATCGTCTCGCCACTCAGAAAGAGCACAAAAGAGCACTCAAGATCATTGGCGCAATAGTCCTGGGCCATGGCATCGCCGCGGTAGTTACCACAGCACACATGTGCGACCCGGTTGCAATCATCTGGCAACCTTCCTTCCCAATCGGCTGCATCAACATTTTGGACTTCAACTACTTCAACGCCGCTTTCCACATTCTTACCGACCTTATGCTGGCTGTTATACCGATTCCGATTTTGAAGGGCCTGCAAGTCAGCCGAAGGAAGAAGATTGGGCTTGTCATCGTATTTGCCGTTGGTGCACTCACCATTTTGGGCACCATTGCGAGACAGGTCACGAATGCTATTGCGCTCAATAATATGGACTTTACTTGGTAGTTGCCCCTCCCCGTCTGTCTGACCACCACTCGGGCGCCCGGGCTGTCAATTCTTCCGTCCCCGTCCCCACCCCTCGTTTCTTTATTAGCCACGACACAAAGCTAATCACCCAATTAGGCATTGGGCTCCTGCCGAACTGTGCACTTGCATTGAAGTCAACATGGCTTTGATCTGCACCTCCGTCCCGGCATTGCGCCCCCTTTTCAAAGGTATATTGAAGACGACGCAAGGCTCTTCGGGCGATAGGAACTACGAGCTCAAGAAGGCAACGCGTGGCGGGCTCTTCTCACTCGGCTCGAAGATGGAGAATGGGAACTCAGGATATACGGCACGGATATTTTCCTCGGGAACCAAGAAAAGTGGCAAGGTTGAGCAGCTGACCACGGACAATGGCAGCGAGGAGCATATTGTGCCACAATCAGGGATGGTTAAAAATGTGGATTATACGGTGGAATACAGCAAGGCTTGATGTCGTTGATGTCTTTTCTCCCCTCTCTGCAGGCCGGCGTTTTTGGTTATTATACATACTTTTGGGACATTCTTTTGGCGTTTTACATATAGAGCTGGGCTCATGGTACCCGTAAATACTTTTACACACATAGGATAGATACATTCAATGAAATATACGTACATATGGACGAGAGGTTTCTTTCAACTGGAAAAAGCTCGGGCCGCTTTCTAACAGCTTTGTGGCTGCGGGTGTGCGTAGGCAACCTCACCAGTTGTCGGGTCCCCCGTTTTTGTGTTTGATCGTAACTCGGACCGTGCTTATCCTATCAGAGGTCAAATAAATAGATTGGCACTTGAGTCCACATGGGGGTTGTAGGCAAAAGGTGGCTATCCACCTCAAATGATGGGAATTCCTCACAAGTGTGCGCCACGTCCAAGTAGCCAAGCCCAGCCCAAATAGAGTACGCTAAGAACGTGGAACGTTCAAGCCCATTCCAACATGTCGGACGTTCTGCTGGTCGCAAAAGCAACGCAATTTCGGGGAATTTTTAAGGATGGGTTGGAACCGTTAGAACGGAAAAATGGATTAGCGAGTCGGTTCGAGGGGTAATATGCCGAGTTGAGTGGGCTCGAGCACCATTTTGAAACCAACTGACATGCAGTCGCTGTAGGGCAAATATGCAACCTCTGAGACATGGCTAGATCTAAACCCAGAATAGTAATGATTGAACGTTTTCAACTGTTTAGGTAAGATTCATCACATGCATTTTCGATTACCAATAACTACATATGTATATAACTCAGGAGTGTGACAACAAGTTTCACGAGCGCTCTGAAGGGCGTTGCAGAAGATAATGTTGGCAATGTACGGACGGTCCTAACACCGAGAAAGCAAACGGGAACATGCCTTGGACGGAAACGCATCGACGTTGATACTAAGTTCCCAGCTCGTGGAAAGATGAAGCGAGATTTCGAATACAACCATAATCTGAACAGACTGCAGATTCGAGTCCAGGCTCGGGCCGAATATTATCTCCTATATCTAGCCAATCAATCCCGTGATCAACTATTGGTCTACCAACACCTGCGGTAAAGGGTGAGAATTCTCACACATTTTCCCAGGGCACATAAGTTTCTACATAGGGGAAGTACTCCCATGATAAGCAACCATACCAGGTTTTGTTTCCATTGGAACACTCGCCGCGCAATAGTTTTGTCGAATTTTTGAGCAAGATAAGGTATTCTGGAAAGATTAGGAGAAGCTATCCGATAGACCTAAACCTTGCCGCAAATTCCTAAGGCTCCGGCAGCTGACACCGACGCTGTCATCTGCAGAAATGGAGAGCCCCGCCCTGGAGCTACTGCACCGTCTATAGCTAAACAAACTTGCTAAGCGTGGGGAATGTATTACCGTTCTGGAGGATGTAGAGTGTACCTTGGTAGACAATGTCCACGACTAGTTACGCATGTTAGAGCCTATTCTCACGGTCTCAAATGGCCAAGGAATTATGTACGGAGATTTCCGGGCCTCCGTACCCGACACTAAGATTTTGAGTTTCCCATCGTGCTTTGACTGGAAATAAATCCCATAACCATTGTATTGATAGATAACGTCATCTGTCCTTAGCTAATGTGAAACTAAATCGTCCGCTCATTTTGCCATATAAGTTAGGATTCTACTGATGTTTCTTCTAGTTCATTTGCCCTGCTCTTTCATTTGGTTGATCTCTTCTCAGGCCCGCTCTTCCTGGGCTCGCTCTCGCACTCAACCTCGCTCTTCATTTCAGAGGCGCGATATCAAGTATGCTGTCCAAGAGCTTGCTGCGGAGCATCTGCTCGTCTTCTCCAATGTTGATACCCTTTTCCCCTAGCATGTACTAAATATCACTCGTCCACAATTGATGTAGTTCTGGCTTGGTCCGGTCAAACTTGTCATTTTAGCTTAGTCTAAAGATATCGTCCTCGACGGAGCAGTGACTCAACCCGGTACCAACGTTGCACCGTCTTTTAGAAGTCTTTCCATCGTGACCGCTAGTGTTAAAGCTGTGGACGATTTTACTCGGAAAAGATTGCTCGGTGGACAAGATATGCGGCTAGAACATGCACATACCGATGGTGGTATTGAGAATCGGCATGCTGAGAGCAAAAGAGAACGAACGAAGAAGCTCAATTGTCTATCGTACAGAGAGAGAAGAAGATAGACATCTAATATATATACACTTGGTTTGTCGGCTCGAAGCATTCTCATTGGTTGATGGTGGTACGTACTATCTTACTGTGGCAAATTACAGAATGCTCATTGGTTGGCAGATGGTCTTTTTCGGTCATGATTAGTGAACTGTGGCGCTTTGCTTGAGTGTGGCTCTCACAACTGCTATTGGTCAGCAATCCGAGCTGGCTAGACGCAATCTGGGTGGGCTGGCTCTCAACTTGCTGGAAATGATCTAGACGCATTGGCTGGATGTGATCTGGATGGGTTGGCTCCCGGCTTGCTAGATATGATCTGGATAGGCTGGCCCTCTGGTTGTTGGATGCAATCTGAACAGGCTGGCTCTCGAATGTCTGGTGCCGATCGAGACGGACTGGCTCTCTATTTTCTGGAGACGATCGAGATGTGTGCTCTGGATAGGCTGGCTATCTGCAGACAAGAGACAATTGAGATGGGCTGACATTCGGCTCGCTGGATACGATTTGGACGGGCTAGCTCTCTGCTGGCTGGACATGGTCAAGATACGCTGGCTCTTGGCCAGCTTGAGATGATCTGGATGACCTGACTCTTGATCAACTAAATACCAAGTGTATATATATTAGATGATTTGGACGGGCTGACCTTGGTCAACTGAATATGATTTGGCCGGGCTGACTTTTGGCCGGCTGAAGACGATCTAGACAACCCTGACATACTCACTCTGAGATGGTTCTTGGCTAGCTGGATGCAATCTGCACAGGCTGGCTCTCAGCTGGCTGGACGCAATCTGGACGGGCTAGCTCTTGGCTGGCTGTACGGGCTGGCTGTCGGTTGGCTGGACATAATCTAGACGGGCTAACTCTGCGCTGGCTGGACACAATCTTGATGGCCTAGCTCTCGGCTAGCTAGACGTAATGTGATCCGGCTGAGAGCTAGCTGGATATCATGGGTTTTACGGTTTAGGATTCTTTTTTACCGAAGGGGGGCGGCAAAGCCGCCACCATACCTAGTATATAAAGAAAGAGATCATCTCAAGCACTAAGAGTGAAGCATCATGAGAAAGGCACTACTCCGGCCCGAGGCTCACGGGGAGATAGGCACCGCACCAAGCCCGAGGCTGGCGGCGAGATAGGCTCTGTACCAAGCCTCCGTCAATATTCCGCGGCTGAGACTTGACCTTGGCAGCACTGGTGAAATAGGTGTAGCTCAGCGCATGGCAGTGTTCCAAAGTGGCCAGTCTGGTCAGATATAAGAATTATCTGAGCAGGATTAGGCCAAAGGCGGCCGACGAATTTTTGACCTATGTCGGCCACAGAACTGGTGGACTGTGGTCTGACCGGTCTGCATATATCTGGCTGCTGTCCTGGCCGCTTCAAAACATATATGCGTGGACGTGGCCTTGGGGTTTTCGTGGGCTCCCAAGCCTGCAAAAGGATGTCGATGACGGCCTCGGATGGTACGTCCAAGTTGATAACCTACAAGTGAAGTTTGAAATTTTGTGTTCAAGTTTAAGTTGGGTATGTACGTACCTTGGTGAAGCGGTCGATATGGGAAAAGTTGGTGATAATAGCCAGTCCGCCAAAGATGCTGTACTTTATTTGACATTCTGCAGTTGTAACATTATGGGATTGATCATGAGTTCGCGCTCTTTCTTGAAATCGGGTTAGTAATCATTCAATCAAACGGCGGTCTGGGGGGAGATGTAGAACTGGGAGGTGTCTAGGTTATAGATGTCCGCCATTTGGTCACAGCTTCACGACCCGACCGCCCTACAGCGTGGTTTCAAACTGTCACTTTTGACAGTCACTTCCACGCCGTCACTACTGACTGTCCGAATATCGGTGGCTTATTTTAGATGCCAACAAGTTTGTCATTCTCTGTACCTGATTACGCCATTTGAGATGTAGTAAATCTGCATCAATATGCATATGCTAAAGCCCAAACCCAGCGGTTGAAACCAATGCCGCATGTAGTACTAAATAATGGCTGACAAATGGCTATCTTCTCTCTCAATTCATGCATGACATGTTTCAAATTTCTCTAACATGTTCCATTACTTCACCGGAGATAACTCAGTACACAAAGTAAACACTGCATTTCGGAACCAGGAATGGAGTTTGGGATTAAGCTGGAGATTAATGTAGAGAACTTGAGCCAGGATGAGAGTGAAAAGAAGATACTCTGCCACTGGATTCCTAAGGGTGGTCTACAGGTATGCACTAGCTGTTAGGTGACGCGAAGGAATATAATATACAAGTCTTGTGTTAAGCTAAAGCAAGTATCGGCGGAACCCTATGGAAAGTAGAACCTTCTAGAGGTTACATGATTAGTCGAAGGAAAGTTGGACCAATTACACTTGAGCTGTGTAGCCGCAATATCTTTTGTATATACAATAAAGACACGTTGTGTACTCTATGATAGGAAGAAATCAAGCAACACGCTTAACACAATCTTGCCTTCCACTCCAAGACTCTACTCTGTTCACCATTCCGCCACGCCTATTTAATACATAGGCTCTAAGGAGGCACTAACCTGCTTCAGCAGTTCCTCTAAAAATTCCTGCCTCGTTGGGGTGGCTGTTTTCTCGTCTTCGGGAGCCGGTGAGGGGTCTTGGAATGCGAACACATTAGGATTTGGTCTTCCTATCGTTAGTTTATTTACAGTAAGGAGATGGAAATAGGGATAATACTTTTTCTCTTCATCACTAGAGGTAAAAGGGCCGAAAGGTTGAGCATCCACGCCGCCAGCAAACGTGAAATCAAACGGTTTATTAAACACAGGTTTATCGTCTCCGGGAGGAGGTGAAGTCTCTTGAAATGCAAATACATTCGGTTTTGGTCTTCCGAGTGTCAGTTTGTTTACAATAAGGGGATGAAAATGGGGACAATACTTGTCGTCTTTATCACTACTGCATTCCTGGGTTTGTTCAGCAGAAGGTTGACGGCGTGGACCTTTCGGTTCCTTGGCGAAAAAGCCACCTGTCAGCTCATATGAGCCAGGTTGTGGTCGGTCCGCATGCATCTTGGTGAGTGTCGACTTCTCCACCACAGGATCCTTGAAGGAAAATTGCGGTACTGGATACAACCCTGTTCCATCCTTTCGGACGTATTCCGGACCAATATTTGGGGATTTAGTGAAACAATACTTTGGCGAATCCTTAGCCGTGGTAACTTCGACTACATCAATATCCTCCGCTCCAGTCTTTTCTGACTTCCAACCTTCAGAAGTACCATGACTCGAAAAGGCAGGATTTGCCCATTTTGATAGCGGTGTATGTCCGGACCCAGGCCTCAGCTGGGATTTGGAGCGTCGTTTAGATTGGCTAGAGAGGTGAGGCTTCGCTAACTTCCCACGGTCTTTGAATTTCTGATCTACTTCCCTCAGCAAATCTTCCTCGTCCTTCCTGGATGCGTAAGGGCTGGGTATGAGGTGAGGCTTCGCTAACTTCCCACGGTCTTTGAATTTCTGATCTACTTCCCTCAGCAAATCTTTCTCGTCCTTCCTGGATGCGTAAGGGCTGGGTATGTCTGCGGGATAACTATGGATATCCCGTGGGTGTCGGTGTTGATCGTCCTCCATACCCATTGCTTTCAAAGTAAGGATTCCTCGCAGCCGCTTCCGCTCGTCGACGTTCCTGAGCCTTCCGAAGCCGCTCCTCCTCTTGTCGCTTAAGCTGTTCTTCCGCTTCTCTCCTCAGCTGCGCCTCCCATTCTCAGATCCGCTGCTCCTCAGCCTCTCTCCTTTTCTTCTCCTCCTCTGCCGCCATCTCTTTTGCTCTCCTCATCCGGATATAATCCGCTATGCCGAGCCCCGCTGATCCAGCCTTCCGAAGCCGCTCCTCCTCTTGTCGCTTAAGCTGTTCTTCCGCTTCTCTCCTCAGCTGCGCCTCCCATTCTCGGAGCCGCTGCTCCTCGGCCTCTCTCCTTTTCTTCTCCTCCTCTGCCGCCATCTCTTTTGCTCTCCTCATCCGGATATAATCCGCTATGCCGAGCCCCGCTGACGCAAACTGAGCTGAAGTGCTAGCTTCTTCATAGGGATTCCTTCCTCTTGGATGCCGTATCTCTTCGATATCTTGGGCTTGGGTGCCACCACGACCCTTGGAACCATGAAGAACACCATTCAAAGAAATTTGGGGCAGGAGAGTGTCGTCCTCATAGGGCCTAGTTGGGAAGGGTGCAGAATTATAATCGGAGTTATATGGGACTCGGAGCCCCTCGGCAACCTTGCTGCCCGGATTTGGCTCATGAGGTCGCGAATACGCCGCTACGTTTTCAGCATCATAGTCCGTGTGTGGATGGCACGGCGGTGTTGAACTGCTCCTAATGTTAACATTCGTAATAGACGTTTGTTTGTTTGTGTTTCTTGGTATGTCTCTTGGTGTGTTTCTTGGGGTAATTATATGCCCTTCAGTGTTCTTGGCTAATGTCGACATGGGATAACATATGGTACAAAACATAGCCTAATAAGCTTACCTGTCTAGACTCCGTTCTAGGCTAATGCCACCGCTATTCCTCAGCATACACGGAGCTCCGGGACTAGACTTCCTTCCGAATTCTGCGGGAATGTAATAGTACGATGTGTCCAACCCGGGTCGCCTCGATGGTAATGCTGATGTACGATGTTCTCGACGGCTGTGAATAGTGAGAGGTTCGACATCCGGGATTGCATATATAGGTGGAGGCTTAGGCAGCTGATAAATCCGATCTGTATTCTGCTCTCCTGCAAAACTGTAATCAAACCGCGTCGGTGGATTTCGACTAGGTCGCCCAGATCCATGACTGGCTTGGGTAAAGTCATCACCGCCATGTTGTGGGAAAGAGAAATTAGGATCCCCATAAACTGGTCCCGTGGGCTGTTCTGTAAAGCTAAAATTGGATTTATGCGGCGCAGGATAAATTGGGCTGTCATTATTAAAGTTTGCCTCATCGTCATCATCATCAATTGTAGGTTGGCGGTAATTGGACCTAGACGGTTGGTCTGAGGAATCATCAGATGTCAGCTACAGAAGGCATCACCATCAAGGTGCAGTGGATGTACCAAAGTATCGGCTAGCATGATTGGAAGTGCTACGTTCAGCCATTGACGGCGGTTCTAGGTGCGTCGTCCGATGGTAATCTGAAGCACAACTTGAGCGGTCCTGCGCAGTTACATCCTCCGAATCCAGCCGATCTTTCCATAGAACCAGAGCTCCGATGAATTCTCGATTCTCTTCCAATTCTTCCTTGGAAATCTCGTTGTGACCATGGTTGTCCCTTAAGACATCGATGATCTCATCGACTTTGTCCTCGACATCGGCCTTTCCCCAAGGGAACATCTTGGTATAGTCAGGCGCAAGGATAATCGCCGCTTCGGGCGCTTCTGCGTTCTGACCCTCTTTGGTCCTTTTGATCTTCTCCAAACGTTCATCGATCTTTTCTATTCTTTCTTCTATTCTTTCTCCTATTCGATTAAGTGTTTCGAGTTTCTGTTCGATACGCGACAGGGAGGAACTATAAAGCCATTGCAATTAGCGAGGTTATAAGCGGGGAGAACTTCAAACTAACTTCCCCATGCTAGCAAGATACACCGAGATACTATGTAGATGTATCGAAAGCTTATGCCGAATTGCACCCAAGTTCTCCTTCCCATACTTAAATCTTGACCATGAGACCTTCTGCTTCCCACCATCAAGTTTCGTATACTTCGCCTTGAGTTCATCCAACTCTACCAACGCTTCTTCACAGCGACCAACCACCGCTTTCAAATGCTCTCTTTGAGCCGGGAGACATCTGAATATAATCGACGTTGGGTCGTCGATGTCGAGTTGGAGCTGTTCCAGTATTGTGTGCAAAGTGAGGAGCTCCCGACAGAGTTCCCGGAAATCGCTTGGGCCATCTTTGTAGGAGAAGTAGAGTTTCAGTGCTAGGCTTCCGACGGCCAGGAAATCTCCTACGGAAATTCCAAAGCTCATGGTGATGAGTTAGAGACTGGAAGCGGTGTCACGGCAGATGAGTGTTAATTCAGGCATGCTCAGCCTCATCGTGTTTACCTAAGCCTCTTGACAACACCTCAATGACGCGCGGGGAGCGGGAACTAATCTATGATTATAATTCGCAAAGTTTTGGGGGGTAAGCTTGCTCCTTTTCATTGGGGCTGTGTAGTACTAGCTAGCACGTGAGTCGCCTAGCGTTTTGCTTTGTGCGGGGTATGTGCATGCGCAGCAATGCCAACCTTGGAAACCAGCAACACTCTGCAAGAACTTGGAAATCGCAAGGAATGATCGAGCTAATGACCTTGGATCTTCAAACCCACAACATGTTCGAAGTACGGATGATTGATGCATCGTGCACTGGTGTTACGCATGGCGTGGGACTCAACTTGTGGCTTCGTGTGGCTTCCATTTCCACTCATTGTTCTTATCGGCATCGGGCATCTCTTCTCTAAACTTATCCACGAGCTTGCACCATAAAAACTCAGCTCTCAAGATGACACAACTACGAACGCCAGCCCACCATTCGCTGCCGGGACAGCACGTGAAGATGTTCAAGCGCTAACTAAACGAAGCAAAGACCTATTTGGGAGGAGGAAGGAGGCAAGGGGTGGTTTGTTTGGTAGCCTTGTTTGAACTCGATAATTACAATTGGAAATTATAACGCAACTCACAAACCCTAACCCCAGGAACTCCTGGTTGGACGAGACAAACCACATGTACCATTCCCAGTTAAGAACGAGCCTGTGAGACGCAAAACCTGTGTAGTGGTTTGAGTTGAAGTATTCGCTACACAAAGGGACTCGAGCTGGCTGTAGGAAGTGAGCAACATCTTTACGGGTATCGGCAATTAAATGCAGATAGGCAAGGTAGAGTGACTTGGGTAGAGCGAGCTTGAGCAATGTAATAGATGACTCGTAGAATTAAGTAGCCATCTCTAGAAAATGGCACTGGGGTTCTCGTGAACAATGTAACAGAGTTGAAGTGTGAATAAATGGGTTCCGATATCCCAATATTAAGAAGCCATCTCTAAAGTGCGATGTCCAGACATTTAATCAATTAAGGTGTAGTCATAATAAACGCCGGGATTTTGCATCGTGTTAATGGTATATTTAACCACTACTGTACCGAGCACGATGCTTCGAACGTCACGCGTCGCAAATGCCCCGTTCGAAATTTTTTTATTCGTTCCCGCCCACTCTTGGGTATTCGGTATTGAAAAAATCCATCACAACCAAAATCTCGTCCGAACTATCGCGCTCGCTACAGTATACTATACTGACAGATGAGGTTAGAACGACCCTCTGAGAATAACAGATCTTGTGTATGAACCACAATCGAGTGACAGTTCTGCTGAATCAACCGAGCTAAAACGACAGATAGTATAGAGGAGTGATAATTGACGTGAAACTTTGCGTCTACTTCAGGGGAAAGGTAAGTACTACAAACCGCCAAAAGCATCCATCTGCTAGGAATTTACAGTGGGCCAAGAGACCGTGAACACTGCTTTGGGTGATTGTCAACAATCTGACCACACAGCATGCCTCATCATGCAGTCGAAATGACAAGATGTCCAAATAATCCTTCGTAAACTAGCTTGAAATAACACTTTTCAACTGTGAGTAAAAGTGGCCGATGACGTTTCAACCTCATCTGTACTACCGACGATCATGCTTTGTCACTCGTTGTGTCATGAGTATATGCTGTTGCATATGTCCTGGATCGTGAGTCTCAGCCTCCGTTTGATGGCTTGTATCAGGATCAGGGTGATGCGTCTCAGATTAGCGCACGGGCCTTATGCCCTCGAGAGTGATAAGAAGTCACCGAACCATCCGAGCTAACATATGGATGGAAAGGAGTGGCCTCGGTTGTCAACAGTGCGGGGAGATTATAACAGACCGTATAGACGGCTTTATTAACAAACGAGAACGGTCGAAATTGACTAGTGCGACAAAATTGACTTATTGTCCATAGATCTAGACCCGACGACATACTGACTGACTGACACTCATTCTCTCTAAACGCGTACGCTACAACTCGAGGTCTCACCATTCGCCCGCCTTGAGCACACATTTCGTTTCATAGACCGACCGGGAAAGGACACCTACAGCGCGGCACGGCACGGGGACGGGATTTGATCCCGTTCTGTATGGATGATGGCGGGGGATGGAGTGTTGGATGATTGACAGTGGACTAGAGTCTTATCTTGAACCTAGCTGCTTGCCTAATAACTCCTCTATACCTGTATTCTGCAGTGTTTGACCACCTTCGAATATAAGATTGTGTTTAAAGTAGTTGACACGTATGCTTTATTGATACCAGAGGGTCATCAATTAACGACGGCGTGGATATTTACTGTGTTGTCTCTTACATGTCTGTACATGTCAGACGTGCGTAACTGCGTATATTGCCTGGGTAATCAATATCCATTCAGTAATCAATAAAGTCTGCCATAATACTTATTAGGTCTCTATCCCTTAGATATACACACTCTCCCAAGCGTCTGCACTCCCGACAACAAGGGGTTTATAGTGAAATCATAACCTATCACTCATCACTTTACAATTCTCGAGCGAATCACAGATATTGAAAGCCCGCAACCACCGCAATCTCAAGTGTAAAGGGAAACCTCTATCAATTTGTGTCATTAACCAAACGAGGAAGAGAAGACTCGTGATTCCAGCAGCAGAATATGAACAAAAACGCCCGATACAAGAAAAAGCAACATAAAACATTAATCCCACTTTTGTATAACCATCCGTATTTGTCCCCACGTATATTTCTATCGACTTCTGTGCGAGCCCATATCTCTCTTCCCAGCAAACTACCCTTCTTGTTAGTACTAGACATATGTTGGGCTTGGGGAGGATGAAATACCAAATGCTTCGCAATACTCGCGGTCTGGTGACGATCTGCCTCTCCGGCTCTTGCCATCCGATTCATCTTCTTCTGGTGGAGCTTTGTGATCTTCTCCGCCTGGGTTCTGACGCCTGTGTCGGCACCGGTACCTGCATCACGTCTGTTCATGCTTCTTGCGCGAGCCTTGGCCTTCTCGATTGCCTTCTGCTTGTTCTGTCTCGCCACGCTCAAGCCACGAGCTGCCGGCTTGCCGTCAATGTCCATCATGTCCACGTCATCCGCGTTATTGCCACCCCGGCCGCGGCCTCGAGACTTGCTCCTAGCGCGCTCTGAAATCTTGGTATGGTCGAGACCAAGCTTGTCAAGGTGTGCTTCCATCTCGGAGAGTTTCTTTGGAGGGGCGACGGAGCGGGGGATGATGGCTCTGTTCTTAAGGGCCTTCTTAGAGCGTGCTGCGTTGCGGATGAGTTGTTGCTGCTCACGGATGTAGTCCGCTTTTTCTCTGTAGTCCGCCTCTTCCTCGTCCTCGATGTCTTCGGGTTCGTCGTAGAAGCCGGTAGCCTGTAGCTGCTCCTCCTCCTCTTCCAATGCGGCAAGTTTCTCCTCGATGTCTGGGTCAATGAAGTCGTACACGTTCTTGCCGTTGAACATTTCTGGGATCTTGTCCTGGTTCCATTCTGGGTTCTCGAGGAGATAGTTCTTCTTGAGATTGACGTTGTAGACACCTGCACCACCTTCTTGGGCTTCGATGTCGCGCTCGAGGAGTCGGCGGTTGGGGTCGTTGGGGTCGTATTTCTGGCGGTTAAGAACGGCATCGGGGATGAAGGGGGTTGGTTCTACGCCGCTCAGGGGGCGTGAGACGTGAATGCGATTGAGGATGTTGACGGCCTCCTTGGAAGCAGCAGATCCCATGGCGTTTTTAAGTTTCTGCTCAACGCGGACCGCGAGGAGACGGTCACAGGCAGTATTGCGGACATCCATAACTCCCTCTTCGGTGTGGCAGGATAGACGCAGCATCTCGACTTCTCCGGTCTTTGTGATGGTTTCTAGAAGTGCCTGCTTCTCCGGCTCAAGGTCTTCGGGCCTCATGGCGTCGATCTTGTTGACGACAAGAAATACAATCTTGTTGGCGAAAAGCGGTTTGATAGAGTGGAAGAGCTGGACCTGTGCCTCAACTGTGTATCCACACTGCTCACTTAAATCGACAAAGTACAGCGCTGCGGAGCGCAAATGCGCAATGGCGGTGATGGACTGCATCTCAATCGTGTTCATCTCTTCAAGTGGGTGGTCGAGGATACCGGGTGTGTCGATCGCCTGGAACCGCAGGTACTTGTAGTCGAAATGTCCTACATACAAACTCTTCGTTGTGAAGGCATATGGCTGCACATCCACATCGGCCCTGGTGACGCTCTTGAGGAAACTCGACTTTCCGACATTGGGGTATCCACAGATCAACAGGGTCCGAGTGTTGGGGTCAATTGAGGGAAGACGGCCCAAATGCTGTCGCACCTGCTCGAGGTATTCGAGTGAGCCTTTTAGTCTTTTAGTGATTGTGGCCATGCGACCCAAACCGGCCCGCTTCAACTGTTTGCATTGGAACAGCGACTGAGCATACTTGATGAGTCGCACATAATCGCGGGCGACCTGTTCAATAAGATGCTTCGCGGTCGAGAGTTGGCCCAAAGCGATACGGAAATGATCGGCATCGTAGAGGGTGTTCATCAGCGCGCTATGGAAAGGGTGGATATCCTGCAGCCGCGGGAACGTGTCGAGGATCGCCGAAAGCTTCTCATTGAACGTCTCGGCTGTGTATTTGACCTTACGGGTGTAGAAGGCGCGAATACGACTGATCTTATATCCGGCGCGGATCTGGGTTGGGAGCCGCCGCTGGGTTCTCGACAGGACGATGTCGAGGAACTCCTGCGACGTCGGGACTGGTGCGATATTTTTCCAGGTCTACCATTGTCAGTGGCTGGGGAAAGCGTAAACCCGATGCGAGCAAGCGAGCAACGGGAACTCACGAGCTGCATCTTCTACTGGCTACCCCGGAAAAGATGACTATAGCAGTCGGTACCTGGGGGCGTGCTGGCGGCGGCGGAGGAGGATATTGAGGTTGAGGTTGAATGAAAGTTTCGATAAGTAGACGGAAAAGATTTGTGTGTGGGGCGAATTTCCTGGGCTAGCCACAGCTGGGCTAGCGGCTCAACTATATTTCACCCCTGGTTTCGAGTGCTACACAATGACTCCTGATGATTTGGAATCAAACCCCACGATGGCCGCCTCCAACCATTATTTCCTATCACATTAAATGAGAAGTGTACCGCAAAGCGGGGCCGATCGATGAGGTTAGGTGCGGGGTAGGATACGTAGATATTTCTTCAACGTCTAATAACCCCGCCAGTAATAATCAATCTCCGATGCTTGGTGACCTGGACGTTCACAAGTGGTTAAGATAGGGATAACCATCTCGAAATACCACTTTGGGGCTACACACACGTTCCGATTTGCTGGAACTGCCGGCCGAATAGGGCACACAGGAGTCGTTTGCTAAACGACAGCGCACGCAGGCGTGCGAATTCGATGGCAAACATCATCTCCAAGATCCGATCAACCGCATCACAATCACATACGTGCCATAGAGAGATGAAGACGAGAAACCAAAGCCTGAATGCGATACTTGTAATTTCCTGCCGATCCGGAATCATCTCGCCTTGCAGATGTGTAAACAGAATAAACCGACCGAAAAACTATCAACTGCAGCCAGTTATATTGCGTCAAGATAGACCCCGAAAGACCTAAATTAATCCTTTTATAACGTTTGCTTCCATGCAGAAAACGCCGCCCAACACCAAACTCCATCATCCAGATACCAGAAGAAATGAAGGAGTCTATATGCAAAGGTAGAAAAGCGATATAGGCTATATTAGCACTAGAAACTGTGACGAAAACATACTTATGAGCCCTAAAATAAAGTACAGGCGTATGAATATACAGAGAACATATTTTAGGAACAAAAGCAGAACCAGTCCGTACACTGATGCGGAATATATTTATACATGCGCAACAAGAAAAAGATGGATCGCCGTGGAAATAATCATAACATACCTCCAGAACGTCGACTTCTTCTCCCTATTTTTACCGGACCGCTTCCCTTGCTAATCCTAGTCATAGAGTCGAACTTTGCTCCGATGATGGTCCTTTCTTTGGGTTCGTTTTTGCGTTTTCCTAGGTTCGTGGTATGGCGGTTACGGTGATAGTTGCCGTGCTTCTTCCTCGAGTCATAGGAATGGGTAGCTTGCAACTTCGCCTTCCACATCTCTCTAGCAGCTTTTATATGTTCGGCCCTCCAGTTCTCTCGCTGCTGGCTGCCATCAGATTCCTCTTCCCATTTATCCTCCCTTTCATCTCTCCTTTTCCAACGATTTGGGTCCTTCCTTGCCTGTTCGACCTGTTCCACGGTGAAGCCATTCTTGGGGATCATGTGATCAGCGAAGTAGTTGAGCATGCCGAAGCCAAAGGATCCCGGATCCTCCATATTAGCCTTTTTTTCTTCGTGAGAAAGCTTGCTGAGGATTTTTTCATGGGGATCCAGTTCAACTTTGCTGTATTCCTTGCGATCGAGTCGATCAAGCACCTAACTGCAGAGTTAGAACAGAAGACATCTCAAAAGTCACTGTTATTTATCTTACACGTGAAAACCACCACTCAAAGACATCGAGCAAATGGTAAAGCGGTTTTGATTGGCTAATGTACTGTCTTGCCCTGTCGCCAAGTTCCATATTGTTTCGATAGCATTCAAGAAACATGTCAGGTTCCACAATCTCTTTCGTGGGAGTTCCGAGCAGCGGGTGATCCGGCGGCATCGGAGCTTTCAATATAGGTCGGTGATTGCTATTATTGTTGCCTTGCTGTCCAAGCCTCAGCGGGTCGCTTTCACCACGACGTCGAGAGCGGGGTTTGTAGCTATGTTGTGGTTGTCTAGCAACGGGATTCAAGTTCTTGTCATTGGCTGGATGTTCGGGCCTATTGAGTGGAAAGTGAAGCCTAGCAGCTAGTGCGGCACCGTGGGTGTAGTTGTCACGCGGCGCCGCTCGATGGAGGGGGACATCGTTGTTGCGTTGATGAGGTGGATGAGGATGAGGTGTTGGTGGGGGTGGTGGTGGTGGAGGTGAATAATGCTGCAGCGTTCCGGAGTATTCCCTGCGGGCGCCCCAGAGAGACACCTCGGTGTTGGATGCATCATCTTGGTGTGCATCGTGTTGCTGTCGAGGCCGGTAGCGAGCAGGTGGTGGATAGTGGTTGTTGACTCTTGCTGCAAGCGGAATGGCTCGAGATCCGGAGCCTGCACTACGACCACGGCCACCATCATGCCAACTGTCTCCTCCGTCTTCGTGCGGAGAGCCTCTGGATGTATCGCTGTCAGATCGCATCATCTGGTGCAAAGTGGTACAGCGAAGAATTGCGAAGCAAGGAGAGCGAAACGTAAATGCAGAACTGGTAGGTAGAGCAGGTAAGTACGAAGTATATGGAGAACGGGAAATGAAGGAATGGAGGAATGGAATTTATCAAACGTACCAAAAATCAAATGGTGATTGTACGGCCTCTAGAGGGATTTTGATGCTGAATTCGATGTTTGCCAGAAGTTGATTGGATGACATGGAACGGTACATACGGCAGTTTAGGGCTGGAATGGATGTCGTGGGGAAACGAGAATTATGTGAGATGCTATGCTGCGCTGTGAAACGTACATCGTTGATCTTTCAAAGGTGAATGCAATTGGACGGTACGGTTTCGAAAGGTAAGAAACTTTGGACGAACCTCCACCATCGTTATCACCAATCTCCGGCCAACGAGCCGTCAACACACGCTGCACTGCTGTGCAGGGTACGCACGTGATTTACACACTAACGCATACAATACACCCGCACTACTGCACACCAGCCTGTCATCAACAAACCACGTCGAATAATTTTTTTCTGGCCTCTCGACGAATTCCCGCCTTCCCCTTCCTCTTTGTACCCGCTGACTTTTTCCCGTGCAGTAGCCTACTGTGTAGAGTACAGCTGTTACCCCAGTAGGATTTAAGGAAGTGGCGGGCAAAATCATACTTTTCCGATTTGGAAACGAGACTAGCTTGCTTTGCTCCGTTGTCAATATTGAAGCACTAGCCAGAGGAATTCAACCGTGGTAACAATCGAATGGCTTTCTTGCGAACGGTGGCACGAAGTCTATTATTTACTGGTACCTCACAATCTCAATTGACCGCGATTGAAAAGCGGCATCTATCGATATGCCCCATACTAGCTACTAGGGGGTTTGCGCGTCCAGTTGCTGAACCCTCTTGCGGCTGTGCCTTGCTCAGTCAGAGCCGATTGCTGGCTGGGGCTTTCTGGGTGTGGTGGCATTTAATACGCCTTCTGCAAGCGTAGCCAGTCGGATCGTAGCAGCAAAAATATGACCACCAAAGAACAATCGAGCAATCTGGTAGCCAGCTCAGCTCAAATGCATAACATACCGAGATGGATGAGAACACATCTCATAGCCAAGACAACGTCTGCGACCGCTTCCTTTGACGAGCAGGCGAGCGTCGAGACGAGATGGTCCGCGAGGAGGGGGGGGGTCAAGGCATGGAGCTAGGGGGGTGCGCGTGAATGGGTACCTACATGAAGTACTTACAGCACTGATACGATGTGGCAGCCAACGCCCGGCGGTATGGGCGTATAGGCTTGAATACGTCGTAGTAGTAAATAAGGCACGGAGAGCTGGCCTTCTAATAATTGATAATCGTACGCTCCGCAAAAAGTAACAACTCACGGACAACGGAGCACGAAAAAAAAGTGGCGATGTTTGAGCGACGGAGTACTGGTAGGTGAAGTGTTGTAGGTTGGTGTTGTCGATTGTGCTATGTAAATCCGTGCACCAGCTCATCTCTTCCCCTCCCTTGTTGCTCATGGGTTACGAACTAAGCTTCGTTTTCCAGTTTCTGGGGTTCAACGTCAGTCGAGCTTGGGCCGCCAGTAAGAATCCACTCTGCCACCTACATCCTGCCCTACACGCTACAGGTTACAGCAAAGCTGCAGGCGGCATAGAAAAGGACGGCCGTCTCGCACATCGGTCGAACATAAATCCATCTTGCTTTGAAGATCTACCTTCCCCTTCACCTTCGCCCAACTTTGTATCTCCGTTCCGACTCACAGCAAAAAAAGCAATCGTCACTTCTTTAACTACCATCACCACAAAAACCAAAGGTTTGTAACCAGATATTAGGAACATTTTTATCTTATGCAGCGCTTTTATTAATTCCCTGTTCCCGTTCCCTGTTGACGTCAATAGACTCACTCGCTGCCTTCCATCGTCTCCAACCACAACCACAATATGACAATCAAAGCTGCCACCGCTCCCAGATGCTACGGTCTTCCGAGTTCCTTCGATATGCCAAGTCGAATGGTACACCCCCGAGCTAGAGAACTCTACGAGCACCTTCGGACGTTCCCCTGGGATGTCTCATGTCTCACGTACCTGCGCTGCCGACACGAGATCTTCCCCGAAGTCTTTTCCGGGAAATCGACTACCACCAAGCTCGTGGAATACCTCGTCGAGCTGCGCTTCCTCGCCAATGCTCTAAAAGGCTGGTCTGAGGTTTCGCTAGGCCGGTAAGACTCCACACCCATCCCCGATCCGGCGTACCTGCCACCCAACCTGCACGCAAGCACCCGGGCCCATCCTACAGCACATAGCAACGATAGCTATGATGCAGCCCAAACTTAGAGTCGATCTCTTGTCGGATGGTCGCCCCTAACCCTGCTTCAACTGCCTTCCTCTCTTAACACTGTCCACCACGTCAGCCATGCATAATTCCTACGTACTTCATACATATTTCAACATATATACTTGTTCGTACAAACCAGGCGCTGACATCCTTCTTTGAACTAGCTCCCCACACCATCTGGCTCCACTAGATAAACGCTTCATCACTTACAGCATTGCCAACGCCTACCATGAGCTGCCCGAGGTCTTCAAGGAGCTCGTGATGGTGAAAGACCGGTCGTACAGCTCTGCTGTCAAGAAGTACTGCGATGAGGTCTACGAAAGCCTCAACGAGATCTACAACAGCCCGGACGTCAAATCCCTCTGCGAGAACGTCAAACAATGCCCGATTCCTATGGAGCATTAGATACATACCTTCTATCTCCCTCACACCGCCGCCACCACCACCACCACCACCACCACCACCACCTTACGAATAATAACAACATCCTTCTTACGATTCGATTGTCAATACGTTTTACTTTTTACCACCAAATTGTGTGCATGGAGGACACATACCTAGTGCTTAGTACACCAGAGAACATACAACTCTCATAATGATGTCATGAAACGACTTCCATACCTTCTATTTTTCTCTCCTCTCACCTTTTTCCTCTCTTTCTTTGTCCGCTATAATGGCTCGGGTAAAGATACTGCTGCCAGGTTGCAAGTTCTAAAGCGATACCGATGCTATGTTATTATCATCAGACTGGCGTTAACGATTCTGCTTTTTCACTTCGGTTTAGGGCTTTTACTACATGCATGAAGATATCCGGTGTTGGTGCATCTTCCTTTTCCTATTTACCGATTATGGGGTTTTCTTTCTGGCGCACACTGAGAACGGCTTTCGGGTTTTTCGTTTGGGGCATAGCATTGTTGAGCTTTTTTTACCTGCCGGTGGGTATGTATGTATGTGTATCAAAATGGGGGCTTTCATCTGTTTTTCTTTTGGTACTCTTATGTTTCTTTTTAATGATGCACGAGTTGAAGGGGATATTCCTCACCCTTACTCACTAACGAATGTCGAGCAAAAGTATGTATTTAGCTTTACTTGCTCGGTTGAGCTCTTGGTTTTCGGTTCTTCGGACTGGGACAGGAAGACTATTACATAACGAAAGTTTTTTTTTCACATTTCCTTTTCACATTTTCTGGATCAAATTGTTTGGTCTGTTGCAGGTGGTCGATACCTACATACCTGTAACTAGCTGGTTTTCTCTGAGGAGATACCTATCGATATTGAAGTAACGAAGAATTATGAACAAACAACAGCTGCTGTGCACTGAATGGGTTAGGGATTATTTTTTGTTTTCGGCATGTGCGTGGGGGCAAGGTGGTGAGACGTCTTGCTAGCCATGTGTCTTGAGCCTTGTCGTATCCCCGTTTGTTCGTTTGTTTCACTGGGGTTGCGGGGTAGTCCCCGATGACTCTTTTCTCCATTACGTTGATTCAAAGATGGACGGACGGTTGGATGAAGTGACTCGGTGTTTTTTCATTTGTTACCTTCGAGGCATTATTTGCATTGGCCCACCGGGAAATCGTCGAGTCGAAGTATAGGTCATTTTGGCTTGGAGAGATCTAGACTTACTTATTGGCTGTGCTTCTTCACCACATCGTTAGGGAAGTTCGAAGCCGGTGACCGGTACTGGTAGGTGTTCCCGGGGAAGGTTTTGAGTTTCGGTTTTTAACATCCACTGTACGCTCCACGATTCTGAGCATTGCATATTCGGATGGAAGTGCCCCTCTGTCTTCTGCTCCATATCAGCGCTGTACGCGGGGGTTAGGGCTGCAGCTGTTGGATGCGTGGCGAATTGAGTGGGAAATGACGGATATTAGTGGTGAAGTTAATGAATCGCATATCCCGACTTTGGATGCCTAGGCCGAGAATTAAGTGCGAAATGATGAATATGAGTGGGGGAGGAGGAGGAAGCAATTATTATCCTGCTTCTGGATGCTGTAACCTCACCAATACCTTTTGCTTCACTCTACGACGTCCTATCAAACACCATGTCCTATAGTGCACTCTGCGTTCATACTATAAATCTAGAGTATTCCTTCGTAAAAGCACATCCTACCCCGGCTTCCCTATCAATTCTTGAACGCCGTACACATGCATAATGATCATAGGTATGATTGTCGAAGTTTAGGATTCCCGGGGCTCCAGTGGTGATATTTCCGACTCCACTGAGGTGTAGGCCATTCCTCTCGGTCGATTGATCCAATAAATGCGACTCTCGCCCAGATTGACGGGTTGGGGGAATATATGACGTGCTGAGAAAGCCAATCCCGCTGCTGACAGTCAAAAGTCCTGTCGAACGCATATTGCCCCCAATCAACCCATGCGATCGACATGAACGCGATAGAGAGGTCGATATGAGCTGAATCTCCATGTCGAATCAGGGGTAAGTGTGGGGTTGCTGAGGGATCGGAAGTACCAGTGGGCAAGCAATATCTACCCGAGACCGGAGCCCTCGCCATGCGCCATCGCGACGCGTGGAAAACTGATATGTAAACAATAAATAACGATCGGCGCTGACAGAAGCAAAACACCCGGCAGTGGCCGTGGGAAACTCCGTTGTAAGAGGAACTTTGACTATATGTAAGAAATGGGGTAATGGAGACAATAAGTTTTACATCTTCATTTGCTGCCCGAATGTGACTGAGTATAGGTTAATCTGAATTCGCGTTCCGCAGGTCCACAATTAAGGCGATGTCGACAGTTCCTTTTTGACGGCAGATAATATACGATCCCGTACGGTACTGGGTTTTCTTTATGCAACTGTATCTTGTAGCTGTCGTTAGATAGACTCAACAAAAGTCCAAAGAGACGGAAATGAAGTCGAACAGACCCCCGCAGCAAAAGATGCAGTCATTCGTCTTCTCCGTCAATCCAGGGATTCGACAGGGCATAAATTACCGTAGCTAGAGAGATAGAGAGGTATTGACTAAGTCTCCGTAGCAAAAGATAGAGCGTGTCGCTGTCGCCAGGCTTCGCACGAAATTTCTTCTCGGGTGGGGTGACGATTGTTCGCACGAGTTCGCGATTGTGTTGTGCTGTTGTTAGGCAGACAGCGAGACCATCAGCACATGAGTAATATGTACATTGTGGGTGTTGGGGTGGCGTTGGTTCGTTGGAATAATTCTTTCTTCGCTTCTCTTCTCTCTCTATATACCACTAACTGGAAGTCTGGGGGGGCGGCGGTATTTACGCGAGAAAATTGATTCGCGGAACGCCCACATTCCACTCAGGCTTGGGATCCGTTACTTAACGGCTTGATTGGGTGTGGGATGCAGCTGGGATATGTGTGTGTGATACAACTTTATGCATAGCATTGGGGTGGGTTGCCTCCAGCTCATATATAAGAACCGTGTCGTCAGAGACAACTACCCTTTCGCACGCCCACCCCCCTACCAACTACACAACACAACACTTCACACCACGAGTGCAGACAGCTGTCCTGGACGTCGGAGGGAAAAGGATCCGCGCAAAAACCACCCCACATCAACAGCAGCAGTTTTTTTTTCGTCAGAAAAAAATGGTATGACTCCCAGCCCCCTCGGTATGCGTCACGAAAAACCAACAAACGGCATATAGCCTCGGCGGCGCTCCTCTCACCGCGGCGGAAATCATAGCAGCTCGGGTCTGCCGGTCCGCAGAAAACTTGTGATTGTTGGCGACGGCGCATGCGGGAAAACTTGTCTTCTGATCCGCTTCAGCGACAACTCGTTCGATCCGGACGCTTACGTGCCGACCGTCTTCGAGAACTACGTTAAAGACATCGTACATGCGAACGGGCAGACGGTCGAGTTGACGCTGTGGGATACTGCTGGGCAGGAAGATTACGACCGGCTGCGCCCGCTGTCGTACCCGGATTCCGATGTCGTGCTCATCTCGTTCTCAGTCGACTCACCGGACTCACTTATTAATGTCTACGAGAAATGGATCCAGGAGGTCAAGCATTTCTGTCCGAGTATTCCGATTATGCTGGTCGCGTTGAAGAAGGATTTGAGGAATGACCCGGCGACAACGATGAGGCTACAGCAACGCGAGGGGCGCGGAACGGTCACAACGGATGAAGCGCAGAAGGCTGCGAAGGAACTACAGTGCGATGCTTACATCGAGTGCTCCAGCAAAACGGGCGAGGGGGTGCGCGACGTGTTTTTGCAGGCAAGTTCATTGGGGGCCGGAAAGAGGGAGAAGAGATCTAGCTGTGTTATCCTATGATGGGGCTGTTCATTTGCTTGGCTGCCCTACTTGTTTTATTTTGTTTTATTTTGCTCGTGGGAATATGGGTGGGTATGGGTTTGGGATTGGGGTTATCGCACTGGGAACTGGAATTGGTATGGTTGGGCTGGGTTAGGTGGTGGGGTAGGAGTTCTTCTTGGAATTGTTCTTTTTTTTCGTGGTTTCTTGCCCATCTGGAGGGATGAAATGGGTGTGTTACATACGATCGATGTGATATGGCTACGTTGGCTCATGCAGACGTTGTGACACGCACACATGGTCAACATTTTGGTTTCAGCCGCACCTACCGCAAGATGAATCGCAGGAACACAAGGCTGACTTGCACTCGAATAGAGCTCTAAACTTTTGGACCCTTTTTTCATTACGCTTGAGAAATCCGTGGGTTTCTCAGCTTTGGTATTCTACATGCACACTATAAGGCTGACTTGCATCCCCACCCCATCGCGAGATGTCAGGATTTGTGCAACTCCGCAAGGCAGCGATATCCGTGAATTCTCATGAGCAGTTTACACGACACACATTCGATGAGGTGATCATGACCTCACCGATATCTTTTGAGCTGGCGATCGACGCCAACAACGCCTTACTTACTCAAAGTGGGTATCTTGTGTTTGCATGCGCAGAGATCTGCAGGTTCGGACGAGAAGGAGGAAAGGAACGTCGAGCAGAGAGACTCTTTTTGCCAATCCAATCGAAAGGCAAGGGAGTGATGAGTAGAGAGCTCCTAACTGCATAGCCGGCCTCGGCAGCACGTGGTGGGTTCATAGGATCATTGGACAGCACTCGGGACTCGAGCATTACAACCCCACAACACTGCATAGATGATGTAAGGCATTAGCCGCCCTTAAAAGCGGAGTAACCCAAGTCCGTGTTTAGTTCCTGCATATATTCTACAGTGGCGTGGTTCGTATGATCAATCCCTACCGATCACGTTTTTTCAAAATTGGTCTTCTCTCCACGTTCCTTGGGAATTCGAGTGAGAACCTGCAATTAATTGAGTAACCATGTCTAAAACTAAAGATGACACAAAAACTTTTGGAAGTTTCAAGTATATGAAAATACTGAAACCCCCTTCCCTCCACCCCATTTCGTCCCGACCCTCTAAACCCCCTCGAGCTCCCTACGAACCTACTCATTCTACGGAGCGCAATCCTGCAACCCCGACACCGGTGTCCCGCACTGGGCCGCACACTTCTTCTTCAGATTATTTTTGCAGGTACAGCTCTGCGGCCAGCTCTGGGGACAAAACCACCCGCTCATGCAGGTATTCACACACGTCATTGGATCCACCGGCTGTCGCCGTTGCTGGGGGTTACCACAGTTTTGGTACGACTTTGGAGGTAGAGTGACTTTGCATGCGGCGGCGCAGGTGTCGACGGCTTTGTTGTGGCAGTAGCAGGAGTCTGGCCAGCTTTGGATGCAGATTATGCTGTCGATACAGGAATTGAAGGTTCCGCCGGTGCAGGTGGATGATACTTGGGCATCTTGGGATAAAGGGATGGCAGAGATGGAGGTGAGGAGGAAGGTGAGGACAGTGAGGACGGTGAGTTGCATTTTGGTGGCGAGTGAGGTTAAAGAAGTAAGGTGTAGTTGTAGGTTTGTGTGAGGTTTATTGGAAGCGGCCGCTCTTATTGAATCTTTGAGTGGCTGTAGATGTGAAGCTGCGGGAACTTTGGTGATGATCTTATATCAGATGTAGTCGGGGAGGTGGTGAAGGGGCTTTATAAACCTCGAGATTGAAAGGGATTTTACGTTCGTATTTTCCCTCGGCCCCACTAGAAATATTGGAGGCAGTGTTTCCCCCTTGGTGGCACTTGGTATTGGAATCCAATGGCAGTATTTCTTGTCTTGTTATATTGCTTATACGAGATTTCTGTGTTACCCACGTACCTGTGTACCCGTGAGCTCGAGTACCTGCCATGTCAGATGAACCGTGGACTGCGCGTGGGTCGAGAACGCGGGATACCACTTCTCCTTTTACTACCGTCAAACAGAAGGCTCTCAATTATAACATGACCAACAATGTTGTTTTTCAGCCGAACTACAGAGCACTGCTTGATTGCTCAACTGGGGAATTCGAAGCTTACTCCGAGGGTTTACTCCCCTCTGCCATTGATAGCATCGATACCATGAGATCTTAAAATATTGATGTACATCTCCGGCCCCTGATTGCACGTGGAATGGAGGCGAATCCCGAGTACAGGCAGCGCTCCGGCAGCGCTCACAAGCGGTCGGCACAGGGTTATATTTGGGATACGGCATCCCGGCATGCTGGGCGACTTTTTGTTTACTTACTACTTTAGGCAATTTGTAACTGACGGCAGGGCTGACTGCCGATACGTCGTGCCCTATGGAGTTCATGCCTTGTTAAAACCCCATGCCACGGTAAATGTGGAATTTTACTCTAGTCGGGTTTTGCTTGCGGGTGATTTCGGGCTTGAATTCACCGATGAATTTGTGGATGCGTGCCCTATAGGGGGTTCGATAAATGTCAAAACCTTTATAAAACTAAAATTTCTGTATATGGCTTATGGAAGCCTTAGGGAATGATTCTGTATGGCGTTTAGGGTGCTTCTCTAAGGATGATAGCCAGATTTTAGTTTTATAAGGCTGAGCACTTTATCGTACCTCCTAGGTACTCTTTGTAAAACCCCATACATGTGAATTCATGAACACTTTCATGTAGGCAGAGATATGGTCCCCATAAGGCATAAAGGTACGGGGTTTTTAATATACGGCACAGTCTAAGGACATTTGTGGAAGTTATGCTGGTAGATAGTTTGCGAGTGACTTCTGGTGAGTCGGTGTGATATTTCAAGGTACCAATGACAGCAGATACAGTCGCTCATGGGGTTTGTTTGTAATCATATTGCATTCGGCCGCATAGCGGCCATGGCATAACCCGTACACATTTCCTCCCCGCTTCTTCCGTAACATAAAGAAACAAAAGCAAAGTCGCAGGTCCTCTCCTCCCAAAACAAACGAAAACCGCCAAAAAACATCAACTTTTACACCCCCATCACTCGACTCCTCGTGATCTGAGTTCTCCGCCTCCTCCACCACTCCGCTAATTCTGCCGACATCCGTCGCTCATGGGGTGACGGCGCACTTTAATCCATACAGGGAAAATACTGCAGTTTTAGTAGTGAAACTCGCAAGAGAGGCTTCCTAGGTGATAGATGACTGTAAAATGCGCCGTCAGACCATGCGCGCCGTCACCCCATGAGCGACTGTATGCACTTAAGTAGATACCGGATTAATAAATAGTTTCGGATTGTAGGTATCGGCTGGTAGCCACACCAAATTTGGAGGACACCGCCGGTCCGGCCTTTAAAGTATATCATCCTATCCAGTCTAACATTCAGATTGATCATGACATTAGCTTTCACAACAGCTCATCGTGCTAGCGGAATTCATTCAAAGCTTGTCTTGACGGTTATTGTATTGTGGGAACGGCTAGTCTACTCTGCTAGACTATCAAGGATTCTAGATGAGTTAGGGCGCGTATGCCGAGAGTAGAAATGAGAGCTTGGTGGAGCAGCCAACGGAACTCTGAATCACCTCCTCGTTGTCAATATGGAAGCCCGAAGGAGAATCCCTCGACTCTACAATGTACTTCCTAGTAACAAATAACCCCCCCGAACTCCTTGCAATATTATAAGAGCTATGTGCGAGTGTAGAGATACAAGAGTGTTGTGTACCCTGCTGGAATCAGCTTATGATCAATTCTACCGATACCACTAGTTGCTTAACCATACTGTATTCACTCTATCTAGAGTATAACAGTGCTCGCTTCCTCTCCTCGTCCGGATAACTCGGCTAGATAGGGAGGATCCCCGTCCTCTTCCCTTACCGATACCACCATTTCCCGAAGCGGAGTGATGATCTATGATGTTGGCACCATTGTCGAGACCACTAAAAATGATGAGCTTGAATCAATGTCTCTTTCCAGAATATCCGTTCAAACATGGAAGTCCTACACCAGCCAAGAGCAACTCTACGTATGCTACGTAACTCAGGTACAGAGATGTACTGTCCCGTATAACCCCAGCAAAACCCGATACCAACTGCCAAGTCAAGAATCTGTGTTTCTGTGTAATACGAAATAGGTCAATGCATACGGGGTCACACGGCTGGAGTACGTATACGAGAGCGAGCCCCCTTCCTCTCGCATGCTTCTCTCTTGTAATACCGTAAAATCTGGTGTATCCGGTTTATTTGTAGTGCCGCAGGACGCCAGACTCGATATTCATCGCCCTTATTTGTCCGTATTCTGAGTCGGATAACTTCCATATAACTTCTCAACTCTCAGGACGAATAAAAGACTGCCATTAGGGCTATATACCACTGGCGATGGTACAAATAAACCAGATACAGATTTTAACGGTAATCATGCTTACGTGGGATTCCAAGCGACTGCCACTCGACACAATGCACTCCGGAGATGCCCTTGTTTGATATGGAGATTACCTATCTGCTTCTTTGGGTACTCCCCCGTGCGTGTCCAGGTCCTCTCAACATCGGCGAAACGAAAACGAAAGCCTGGTTTTACGAGAGCGTCGGGTAAGTCATGTGTTAAAGTTCTAAATGGCCCTTGTAGATGTCGAACAGATTTCGGCTCGCTCGCCGTATCTGCACCCCACAAAAACGGCTTGTCGAATGTCTCTGATCTGCGGAAGACGGCTTCGGGCTGAGTAATACCGGTAACGTCGTTGCATATATAGCCTGAAAGAACAGAACTCCGTGCCAAAAACGAAAGATAAGTCTGTGGGAAACCACCGATCACAGAGGGCATCTCGGCTGTGGATATTTGATATAGAGAACGTCATCATTCATTACCCTACAGTGTCTTCGAACTACCATTATAGTGTAGCGCTACCGTCCATAATTAACGCTGACATTCGGGCCGGACCAGCACTGCTGTATATCGCCGCTCCCCTTGCCCTTCATCAACCCGTTCGTAACCATTCAATCGAAACCTCGTTCATGTGTTTGACAGAGGTTGTACGCCTGTCCATGTGGGATGATACCCCGAGTGATACTGATGAGCTTGCCGCTGTCCGCAAAACCACCCAGAGGCAGCGGGGGTTATAATGTATAAGCCTGTGTTCGACTATAATGGAGGGAATGTCGAAATAAACTGAACGGATATGGTCTTGGAGACATATCATAGGCTTTGCGAGCTGTGGCATTCTGATCGGCGGCACGAACGGTTTCGCAGTTGTATGTTGCGACACTTGGCCCCTTGTCGAGGTGGGCTCACACGTGTATAGTGATGGGGATGGGGACCAGGCAAAACGACAGCCGTGGTTACCGGTGACATGTTGTCGTCGCATGGGGGACCATGAATATTTTACATCAATTGTAGACATGCTATATATCATGTCGAGGATGACCTGCTGTGAGGCCTTGAAAAAGGCGGTTTTGATACTATTCGGGGAACCGCATGCAATTACCACCGGAATGATTGAGGGGGAGGTCCTAGGGAAGTTGGAGGAAGTATTGCACTCTGTATTGTCCCAATTGAAAGGTCTATATGGCCGGATGGGAGGGAAGCAGTTGAGAGGACTGTAGTTTCAGGTGAGTAGATAGTGGTGGTAGTGGCAGAAGAGAACCATATGTGGAATTGTGTGAATTGGGAGGGGAGGGATTACTGGATTCAAGGTGGATTTTGAGAATTGCATGTTTGGGGGGTGATTGCAGGGTTAGCAGGGTAGAGAGGAGGGTTGGGGTGGGGTGGTACAGATGAGCTTTGAGTTTGGGCCTGCAGAGCTAGTGGGTTGCCTAGTGGTGGCCATTGTTGGGCGGGTGAATCGGCGGAGTCAGTGCACTGTGGGTAGGGCTGTGAAGTAGAGTTAAAGTAAACTTAGTGAAACTAAATGCTTGAGTGAAAGAGAGCTTAGTAGCTATAGGCGCATGGTCTGGAACTTCCGCAGGCAAAACATTCTGCATCCAAACCCTACTCAGGAGTTGAATCGGCGTCAAATTGAAGGGCTTTCCGCGGAGAATATCAAGTTTTTCCAATTCTATCAAGAATAGAAACATTCAAGGGGGTTGGGGGGGAAACACAGGTTCCGCCTTTGTATCACGGTTTCTCACCTAAGTGTTACTTTACTGCATTCTGCGGTCCGACCTCCTCCTCCTCCTCGAAAAAGTGAGGATAAGATCCTCGTACTAGACGCTGTGCCGCCCGCCAGCCGTATGAATCCGCACGGCCGAGTGAACACCGGCAATTGCAACTTGTTTCTAGAGCGGGCCAGCCCCGGCTTATACATTCACATCCAGACGATTAGAGATGAATAACGGTTGGCTTGCCGATCGATCCTACCGCAACTCCCCGGTGAATCATAAACGGGCTTTTCCAAGCCGCTCTCTCTGTTTAGCATTGGGGGTTGCTCCATGATTAATTTCCCCTATTGGGAAATCTACCCATAGTGAACCACCGCACCTCACTCGAAGTGCAATGTTGGATCGTTGGATATGTCGGCTGGACGTACAAACATTGAGGCAATCTGACGGACCGGACGGACGGAGCTAGATCTAGACCAACGGGACGGCTTGGGGGGTACGCAGGTGCCGGATATGGGATCCGTCCGCCCCTTCTGCTCGTGGGCTCGAAACAACTAGGAGGGAGATATGAAAGGGGAAACATAACACCAACGTTCACAGGCCGGCGGCGGGTGGGCGGGAGTTTCGCTATCAAATGTTTGCCGTGTGTGGGTGTGGTGTGTCTGCATGTTAAACTTCTCACGCGGGAGATGCGCTTCATCCTTCGCCTACGGGAGTATATGTCTCAGAAGGGCTTTTCATCTATCTGGATAAGCCTGGTTTTCGTGTCGTCAGGTTTGAAAATTTGAGAAGCTAGGCTCTCGCATGCCGCACTAACATGCAAGCGCATCCGCGCGTTAATTGCCCACCAGCGATAGATGGATTAGATGACGAGGATCCACTTTCGGTAGTTCTGTTGTCAAGAGAAATGTTTCAATCTTATCTACCGACTGCTGGGCGCTGCACCGTGCCCTGGCTACAAGCGAGTTACCAAATGAAATTTGTTTTTCTTTATGTCTTACCCTAGTGAGGCTGTTATTGATCCTGCAGTACTCTAGGAGATGTGCGAAAGTGGCTGCGATCATTATGACACGTTTAATATTCTAGGGATCGGGTTTTGCACATTTGGACGGATACGCGAGGTTCTATTTTTTTCCCTTTGTGAGTTGTGAGTAAAGGAGAAGGGGCAGGAAATGACGGGGGAAAACGCCAATTGCGATGGGCGAGGAATAATGAAATTCCTTGGACGCAAGGCAGTCATCACACTTTATTTTGCTACCTCATACCTACTTTAGCATGCGTATACTTGGTACATGAAGAAAAAGTATATACGACGATGATGTATGTACCTTGGCTTAGTATTATTAATTTATTTTATGTTATTATTGCGACGCTGTGAACACTATCCTACCTCATGCATGCAGTGCGCCTGAAACGGCAGCTTGCAAATTCAAAGCTACTTATGGGCAAATCATACAAAAGGGCGGGGAGAAGGGCAAGCGGCGACGGTGAGGAGCTCTGGAGGAGGCGGGCGTGGGATGAGATGGAACTGTGCTTCCAGCTCCTAGGTTGATCCCTTCGTTCATGCGCAGGAAAAGATGTCCCTGTACATGTCTATACCAGACCTCGTTAGAATCGGCAATGTCGGATGGTTCAAAGGTATGAAAAAAAGATTCTCCCTCACCAAAACCACCTCCGAGGGGTGCCGGATGGAATTGTTCCATACTGAATGTATATTGCTGAATTGATGACTACTTCTGGAAGTAAACTGTCCAGATATGGTGGCTAAAGTGCTTTACATACCGGACGAAAAAGGGCGGATTCTGGGCATTTTAGGTTCGACCGTATCACAGTGCAAAGTTGAGACATGTATCATCGCATGTCTATGCTAGAGACATGAAGGGCAGAAATGGACTACACTTGTAACTCCTTGCCTTATCACGTCGCGTATCGTGTGCAGTTTTCTCCGATCGGTTGGTTGCACTTCAAGGGCAGAAAGGGATCTTTTGGCCGCTTTTTGTGGTGTGCGGGCGAGAGGATGGATGGATGGATGAGGGGATGGATGAATGAGGGGATGGATGATTTTTATGATTTGTTGTCGGCTTCGCACGTTTCAGATACGAAGTCCGTTGATGCAGATATCCGCAAAAGATGACGGAACGCAACGAATATGTAGAGGAAAAAGGCAGGAATGTACTTGGTACTCTCCCATTACTCCGCTTCTCGTCGCCGCTGACTATTTATCAGTAAGAGACTTTCACGATACAGGGGGGCATTTTTTATCTGTGCTTCCCCGGGAGGGTCGAGCCGCTTTCCGTCTCGCCTGATCCCGTTGTCTCTGTTTGTGATGTCTCTCCGTGGATCAGAACCCCGAGGGTGCGACTAAGGAGGAGGAAATTCACGACGGCTTCAGATAGTAGGACTTAGCCGTGAAGTGTGGTGGCGCGAAAATGTTGAACGTGCAAGGTAGATGCGGGAAAGGCATGACATGTATGTAAGTACAACGCACTTGGAGGGCTCCTTTCGTTGGCAGATGCAGTAGCTGTCACTTGTCTCAGCAGCCACCGCATTCGTCTCTTACTTACTCGATACCACCCTACGCGAGCAAGTATCGCTGAAGATCGAGTTGAGGGGAGAAATCCGCAGATGGAGAATCGTAGCGCTGTACTGGCACGAGGTTGGGGAATTTGAAGCACTGCTGCTTGCTTGCAGTGCCAGAGATGCAGTAGATACGTTTAGTTTATGGAGATTGGCCTTGCATGGCTGAATGAAATAAGATTCGAGCTTCCGAGGAAATACCTACTCTGCGTACTCGTACTGTACAGTGCTTGCATATACTTTGCCCTTTTTGGTGACTGCGTGGGGGAGAGGGGGGTAGACAGTGGTCAACCAATTATTGATCTCGTACGGCCTTCGCCCATCTATCACTGCTCATACGCCATTGACGACGGCATCTCCAAATGGTTTTGATAGTGTGACTGCGGTCGTACGATATCAGTATCATCCACCCTCGACTGGCCTCGACAAACAGGCGCTGCTGTTCCACGGGACGCTTAAATCGCTTTTTTGTTGACCACCTAGTAACTTCTGACACGAGAACGGCTCGGCCAGAGTAGTGGACCGGCCATCCGACTTTGGAAGTGCTTCGATCTACGGTCTTTGGCTTGATCGTGACCATTGCAAGCGGCGAAACATACTAGACGAAGTTACGGACAACCCATCAAACGGGGAGGCGGTTATTCACCTCGCTCAATTCCAAATAAACGGCGAGTCTGTTCGTTGTTGGCTGTTATTGGGTAGGTAAAATGCTGGGTGTTTTCTCTTTCTCTTTGTTTATTTGAATTTGAAGAGATTGCCTTGCTGGGGTTATTGGAGATCGGTAAGCGCGTGGTGGGTCCGATTGCCATCGCTTATGGCCGACTCTCCCTTTGAAATTCAACCGCACCACGAGTTGTAGCATCCTCTTATATTCTTGTCTATTTCTGTTTCGTTCTTCTTCTGCCTTCTTTTCGCTAGGCATCTCTGCTCTTCTCGCCTGCACTGCGATCATCATCGGCGTTACGCTCGCCTCGCCTGAATGGTTGTTGGTGGTTTTTGCGTTCATCGTCCAAAGCGCATCTGCCGTGGTGGTGCTGCGACCGTAGCCCACTGACATACATCTCTCAATTGCAACTTCCCTGCTCCCACACCACACCACACCAACCCGTCCTTGGAACCATCAAATCCACCCCATCTCTTCTATCTGTTGGCTGCTTCGTCTTCCGAACCCTCTCGTTTTCTCTTCTTCCTTTTCCCACAACACAACCCACAACCTCAACGCCACCACCATCACCACCACTACCACGGACCTCCACATTCACACATCCCTCCATACATACAGGTATACACACACCTACTGCTGTCGCACTGCACTGCACTGCACTGCACAAATATCGATTCTACCCACCTCCACCCCATGATACTCATCCCACACAATCCAATTACCTGTCGCAATGCCGCTCCTAATCGCTGCTGATTTTTGAATACAGATTAATACGATCCCGCGGTGCTTCCTCATCGTTTAGATCCTACTCCACACCAGCACACGCCTCTACCACACCCCATACCCTCCGAACCCACATCCCACACAACAACCTGCCTCGCTACACCCCCCCTCCGCCGCAGAAATTGAGCCACTGCGAAAACGTACCCGCTACGAACCCAGTGTTCAGCCTCAGCGGTCTACGATGGACTCTGCGGTCTTAGCTGAGCTTCTCACGGCTTTGCCGGAGTTGGCATCGAAGTTACGGCAGGTTGCGGCGAAATTCCCCGACGCCGGAACGGTCACCTTGACGCCAATAAACCCCGGCCCAGAGCTGACGGTGGTACCAACGGGGGTGAAAAGAGTAGGACGGCAAGCGCCTGCATCTCTACCAGAAGATGAGGTGGTTCCAAAAACCGAAACCGGTACGAAGAAAATGAATGCCAAACCTGGGTCTACTAAGGCCAAGTTTTCGAGCATTACAGGGCCCGATATCTACTACGACGGCGAGAGTCAACAATGCTTATTCGACTGCTGGACTGCGTTGAATTCGAAGCGAGGAGTTTTGAGAAAAGAAATGATGTTGATACGGAGGAAGAAGGTGTTGACGCTACCGACGGCAAGCTACGGGTATGGTGACTCGGACGATGAGCTGGAGGCAGACGACGCATCGGAGCAGGAAGAAACCGAGGAGGACCGGCAACGGAAGGCCGAAGAGGAACGGTTACGACAGGAGGAGGCAAAAAAGAAGGAGGAGGATGAGAGAAAAAGCACAATACTCGAATATATCGACGGCTGCCTTGACAAGGCTGCAAGGGCGTGCGAGAATGCTGCCACCGTGTGGCTCAAGGGTGAGGGATGTATGGGCCACGTGGTGTTTATCACTGCACGGATGATGGAGGCCGTGACGAAAATAAATACCGAGTTGAAAAAAAACTTGCACAAAGATGATGGTTACGATGAAGGTTTTGAGGAGGACCTTGAAATCGATCATGTTGTCGAAGAGGAGCTACCCCACAAGAAGGCTGCCGGAGATGGACAACGACCTGGAGATGGACAACGACCCGCAGAGGACCAACGGCCTGGTGAAGGACGTAATTACCAACCACCGCCATCAAGTCCGCAGCCGGTTGAGGTGGGTGGATAATTCGACAGATGGAGTTATTCACACACGTCATGATTCGGCCTCTACACGAACCGCGATAATGACGACCATTTCAACCGGCGTTTCTTCTGCTTGTTTTCCGTTTTTCTGTTACATATCTCAACACATACGAACGCTTACGACCATACCTCACGACAACCACGGCTCCGCCTTCTTACACCTCCACCATCTACCAGTAAAAGAGCCACCACTATATGCATTGCCAAAGCACCTCAGCATTGAACACTGAGCACCCTCCGCCACCTCCATACCTCACATCAATCGAACCAATGTCACACCGCACGGAGTACAATCGGGTTTTGCGATTCAGCGATGCCATTGTTTTATACCTTTGCTTGCCCTTTTTGGTTCGCTGGGGTGATACTATTTTTGAATTTTGCTGGCTTTGGCATGGAGTTTGTTTTGTTTCTTAGCCCCCCTCTACTTCTTTCCGATCATTTCTGGGTACAGTTTTAAAGGTTGATTCTCGTTTTTTGCTGGCTTCTGAGTATCATAATCTGGTTTGGGATGCATTATGGGATCTCGGTAGATTGGGGGTGAATAGGGAGTGAGTGTAGTCGTTCCGTCGGTCGTATGGTATTCGTGTTCTGTGCTTGCTGCTGCTCTGAAAGTTTTCGGTATTTTTTATTCTTTGCAAATTGCGGATATGTGCGGTTTTTTTCTATCTCCTAATTTCCTAGTTCCTCTCTTCCCTGGCTCATGAAGTTTACGATCGCGATACCGAAATCTTTTGCGCGGGTTGTTTTTAAATAGCGGGTATGGAGCGAGCAAAGGGAACATGAAATGGGTCCAAATTTTGGTGCAAACACAACGCATATTGTGGGGTTTTTTTTGGGTGAATTGTGAAACAAGTGAATTTGCGGATAAATAAACGCCCGAAAATTGGAACTTCACAGCCGCTTCAACCTTTTCACTCGCGGGCGGGCTACTATTGGTTTGGCTGTAAGGGCTTTTTTTAGGCGAGATGCCAGGTTGCGAATTACGTACGTTATGTACCAAAAACGTGGGAACGGCGGGTGATGTGAGCCGACAAAGTTCAGACGGTGGCGTTTTGGGCGATTACCGAGTGCACGGTAGATTTGACGCCGGAAATGCGCGGAGCCACAAGGCGGCGGATGGACTTATCGGAGATCAGGAAATGTCTTAACCCTACATCGGACGGGCAAGCGCCGGGTACGGTGGCCGGGAGACGCGCGGGAGGCTCTGGATGGAGATTTCGAGGCCCGCGGATATGCGAGATTGCAAGCGCCGGTTTGGGTATCCGGGCATAGGTATGGATATTAGATACGCGCGGAAGAGAGCAGGAAATGGCGGAGGTATCGGAGTTTCGGAATCCGTATGCCACCGACCGGGATGCCGATGGTGTTATACCCCGATGTTATGGACTGGCACTATGCTGATTACATGCATATCGTATGTTTTTTCTTCAAGCCACCGGGTAGTAGGCTTGGGGGAAGAGATGGGGGAGAGGGAAAAGGGGGGAGGGAGGGCGTTGGATAGGTTTCTTCGGCCGGAACTGGAATCGCGGGAATCCTTAAGGCCGGGCTTTCGTGGACGCCCAGCTCCCGTTGGTAATTGTAACCCTTCCTCCGTCTGATGACGAGTCCTGATGGTTTCTGCTGGACTGACCGGCCAAGCGTGCACGGCGAAACACCCGTTGGCCTAGTCGGCGAGACAACAGAGTTCTACTGCGTACTGTACCTTTGAAAGTTCCTTAATCTAAGTGGCCACCTACCCCTTGGATGGGTCTTTTTAACGCTTACTTGCGCCTTAGCTTTTCTAATGAAATGATCTTAACATTCAATCTTGCGGCTTGGTGGGTGAGGTGAGTCGGCCCCCACTTGTGCGGGTGGTGGCGTTCGTCGTGAGACATGCGCCAGAGATCTGAAAGTTAACGGTCGGTCTGGCCTGGCCAGGGATCGGAGACGACGCAGCTGACCAGGCCGGGAGGTTCCGTAAGTCCTGTGGAGCTGGAGGGTAAGGGGGGAGTGCGGTAATTATCTACTGACCGCTCCTTGTTGGAGGAATTGGAGTTGGGGATTTGAGGGAGGGAGAAAGGTATAGTGGAGACCTGTATTGACAGCCGAAAGTTTGGCCGATTTGGTGCAGTTGCGTGATGATGCTGATGATGGCAGGGAAGAGAGAACTGCTGCAGCCCATCACCGCCGCCGATATGTTTCATTGCTGCTACACCTTCCTCTCTTCCTCCCTCCCCCTCTGTGCTGGGTATAAGTACCCTACGCGTGGTCTGTAGATCTTTGTGCCCGCTCCTGCCGCAGCAGCGCAGGCCTGCAATATCGCCGGCACGCAGCGGAAGCCTGGATTCGCCGCCGCTTTATGATGCCTACTCACTCCCCTGGCGGGTTCACATTGGGCTGCCACGTATTTTTTTTTGCATGCATGCAATCACCGCCGCGTGCGTGTGCATACGAACCGACGCCGCAGCGGGTTCCTCGGCGTTAAACTTGGAAGCGCAAAGTCCACCCGTGGCCTGCGTGGCGCAGTCACCGAGCCACGGCGGGTTTTGAGGCTGCAAGAACGGGTGTGGGGGAATGTAGAGCCTTGGTTTTAAGCAACTAGAGTATTTTCGTGGGGGGGTTTGGGTGTTGACAGCTTTGGCAGGCTGTTGCGGTCGTGGACCTCGTGATGATCAGAGTAACTCGTACTCGTACGGCTTCTCTAACCTCGGAGGCGTACGCGTATGGGAAACTTTCTGCAGGAATAATCGACGTCGGGATTTTCACTCCCCGATAGATGAGGCCCCCCCCTCCCTTATGTGCCGAATGTTGATTGTGGGAGTTCTTATTTGAGGCATATTGGAAAGGGTGAGTGCGGGTACCATCGCCTCAGCTTCTCGTTTTGGAGGATGGATAGATGGGATCATGGAACATGGGTACGGACAGGGTGCGGGTGATTGACTGATGATGTGATTTGCCGCGCCGCAAATTAAAACGTGGTTCTGCTAGCGGGTGGGTTAACCCGGACCCTGGACAGCTATGTGTAGTGAAGGCAAGGAAATGGATTTCAACAGAGAGCTTGGGAAAAATACACGGCTGTAAAATCCCCCAGGTGGATGTTACACGTCCGCCTGATGCACATAACACCTTCAAATCTCTCAGACCAGCTAGCGGGCTTCGCCAAACGTGAGCGTGGTGTGGACCTGGTGTTGTGCACATATTCCCTCCCTCCCATGCGACCCATCGATGGGGCGCGGCCCACGAGGACCTGTGGGGTGTGTCTTACCATTGTAATCATCGACAATGGCACGGCGAAGGAATCAAGCCATGAAGACAAACCCACACTGACATCTGGGTACCCGAGAAGAGGGCCGGGCCCTGGCGTTAAGTGCGTGCTATATCATGCTATGCTATCGCTTAGGTGTGAGGGTGTATATAGTACGTATAAGCACAATATCCGCCACTAGCCGACACCGGAGTTGCGGTGAAGGGAGTGGAGCTGGAGGAAGGGGGAAGGAGAAAAGGTTGCCTTGAACAGATACGCGGACATTCTGGTGTCGATCGAGGTACTGCTGATGGAGGATACTGCAGTGGGGAACACGGCGGACTGTTGAGATTCTTTGAGGGATGGTATGTGTCTGGCCGTGCAGCTGCATCTCGGAGGAGGGGCTTTCTAGCCTAAGTGAGCCGTAGGTATCTAGGCCATCTGGCTAAAATGTCGCTTCTAGTTTCGTAGTTAGCTGTTGAAGTAGAACGCAATACCCCCATCCGCCGGCTCCTTGTTACAAGTCATGGAGCATCACTTGAGGAAAACCTCAATCGTTACCTATGATAAGGCACTAAACAGGTAGTTATCAAGACCGCCTTTCATCGCTCGCAGCAGGATACACATACCTCCACCTCAGAACACACTCAGTCCAGTTCGTTCCCACCACCTTTATTCCATCCCCCGCAGGCTTCATCTACCCCTTCCCGCAGGATACGGTGTCGGGGTTTCTTCTCTGCCTTGGGATAACGAACCGAGGTAGCCTCGGTATCACCACGAACTGGAGCTACCGCGGAGCTTTTCTTCGCGGCCAAGGCGACAGGTGGGAATTTTGGACGGTATGTAGTCGTGTTATAGGCTATGAACGTGTGATGCTGACGGGTCTTCCTGTGTATAGCGAGTTTATGATGAGATAGACGAGGAACTCAAACCTGGAAGTATGGTGCCAAGGGCCCAAAAATTGGACGTTATTCATTCCAGATCGCTCAATGACGGATGTCCGAACCCTTTGGCTGACGAAAAATCCTCGTATGGCGCTTTGGCTGCGTATGATAGCCGGTGACGTATTATTTATCGCTTGGTAAGTATAACGTTGGCTGGGCGTCATGGAATGTCATTCGAATTCACACATCGTCACTTGTTGATATTGATCACTAGCTATTGTTTGTAAGGCTTAGGAGCTTCAGCTGGATATGTCAGCTGAGTGCGCATGTATGCGTACAAAGGCATACACGGAAATAATGTATATGACCTTACAAGCTCCCGTGTAGATACAATGAATCATTACAAGTTTTTAACATCACTTGTTATGTATATAAGACCTGGGACGTGTTACAGACCTGATACAAGCTCACTGTAACTGGGGTTAATGGTGAGACACACAAGTCTCCTGTATATACCTCGAGTCTTTCTCCTTCTATTTGTACTATTATAGTCTATACACACGGTTTTCTCTATATTCGCGACGTCGCTGGTAGATATTCGCGAAGCTATTCGCGAAGCAGAAGCTCATGATATTGGTTTCAGAGCCCGCAGTGATTCGGGAGTAAATATTGCGCTAGAAAGTGTGCATTCGTTCAAGTTGCGCTCGATATCCAGCCTCCCGTCGACTTTGCTAGAACCCAAGCAAATATGTTGTGTTTCTCGATGATGATGTCTTCTATTGCCCTCGGAAGGGTTCTTAAAGGCAGCTCCCAGGGTACATCATAGGGAATCGCTCGATCCCAGCCTTGACGCCATTACAAACTATAAAAGTCTAGGTACGAGTGCAAGGTCAAGTCAAAGTTTCCGTATAACCGTAAATTCTAACACTAAAAAGACAATGTACGAAGTAAGCATAAGTCCTCCAATAACCCTACTCCACTTCGCCCCAAACCAAATAGTAGCCGTAAATGCAGCCGTAGCGCCCCACATCACCCCCAGCTCTGTAGCATTCACATTGCCAGCGTCAAAACTCCCCTCCGTATCAACCATTATTATTCCCATACAAAGCGACAGGAGGAAAATGTTGCTTCCGACAGTGTTGGCAACTAGGATCCCCACGTGCCCCCGAAAGCCGCTGATAACGGCAATGAACTTCTCGGGGAGTGTGGTGGCAATCGCAAGCACGATTACGCCGAACATAACGTCGGAGATTTTGAATTGGGTTGTGATTGTGGAAGCTGCGTGCGACAGGACGTAGCTGGCTAGACATATGGAGAGGAACCCAAGTAGGAGGTAGGAGATATGGTATGACAGGCGATGGAATGTTCGGCCAGGCAGACGAGCCGCTCGCGGGGCATGCGTGGTGGGCGGTGCTATACCGATACTGAGCCGTGTTTCGGGCTGTCCGACAGTTGAAGTCCTGGTTACCTCCGGATCTCGCGCTTGTTCTTGCGAACCGCGGCTCTCGTCGTCGTCGCTGTCGCTGCCCTCACTATCGGAGGCTTCGGGAGGGGTAATTCTGCCGTGGCCGATCGCCCATACTATCGACGTGACGTATATGGCAAACAATCCTATCAAAATCCCACCGCATGGTCTCCACAGGTCCTTTCGCGCAAAGAAGGTAATCGGGACGACGAAGGTCGTGAGGAGTAACAGCAACACCGAGTAAATCTTTGAACTCTTATCGAATTCGATCGTGTTGCCACGCGTGCGGAATAGAAGTCCCAGGGAGAAGGCACCCAAGATGTTCGAGATCGCTGCTCCGACAACATTTCCCACCGCGAGCGAGGACCGGCCGCGAGAAAGTGACACGATGACAATGCCGAGCTGCAAATGTTAGCGGCATGCATTCATTCCTAATGTGTGTCGCGGCTCCACTTGCTTCTTCCCACTCTGCTCCCGCTGTCAGAAGCGCGATAATGGCTTGGGAGACACCGACGCGCTGGGACACAATCGCGGTGTGGTCGATGAACTTGTCAGCCCCGAATTCAAGTAGGAAAAGGGTCGCGACAAAAGCCGCAAAGTTGAATGCGACAGTGTCCGCGTTGGCCATGGGATTTAGCTGAGTTGTGGGCTGTAGTGTGCATGGTGAGACAGGGCTGAAGAAGCTGCCAAGCCCATGTAGCGATGATGGAAGGGCTCATAGATTTAGTCTCGGTGCTAGTTCTAACCAGGTAATGACATCAAATATGAAGTCCGGCACTTACCGTCTAACTAAGTCGCTAGCGACGTCTCCGATAGCAGTGGGAATGAGGCACTAGCTAAACCTCTGAATCTCAGTCTAAGCGTACAATAGAACATGCCGATTGGCCAGTGCTCCAAGTACGTAAGGCAAAGCCGTAGCCTTTTGGAGAGGACGCTAGCGAATAGTTACTATCAAACGAACTAGTCGGTCTCCGCTCGTACCTTCTGCTAACGCGAAGGTTGGCTACCTCAAAAATTGTGCTAGAGCCCTATGGAACCTTCCGAGAGCTTGAGCTTGTGCTCCCCACAAAATAGTATGCAGTACACACATCTGACTCCGCACTAGAATGCTCGCTAACACAGTCGCAGCATCTCACAATACCCGCCTCCTCCAGACCCACAATGTGAACGACAACCAACACCAAAACACTACGACCGCACCAGCCGCAGCCACATCTTTAAACCTCTGCACAAGGCAGTGCAACCCCAGCGTGCAACCTCTGCTGCACTCTCGAACGCCATCTCCACACCCGAGAATTGGACCCTATGTGCAGCGGGTATTTCGATCTGGACAAGTGTCTGAGCTACAAGGTTGTGCATCCATAGACCAAACCTTGATAGAGCCAAGAAAAGGAAGAGGTTTGTAGTGAGGAAAGGATGCGATGCCGCTGGCGTATCTGAGGATGCAGGCAGAAGGAATAATGAAAAAATGGGTGGGATCAGATTCGCAAGCTGCCAGCTGAGCCCCCAGATACCCACGCGCGATAAAGGAACTATCGGGTTGGTCCTCGGGGATGACATCCAGGAGACTGCCCAGGGCATAAGGACCGTCGAGGACACCTCGATGAAACTACTGGCAGCGCGGGCGAGCGTGATCAGAGATAGAGAGTAATGTCTGGTGAGTAGATATGTGGTCATTGGCCCAGAGAGCGAAAGGACGGGGAAGGACTGGAGGGCCATCGATAAAGACGCTGCTCATGTTTAGCTAATAGATATAAATGCAGCTAGGAACGTACGAATCCAAACATCGCTGCCAAAATAAAGCTTAACCCCCCAACCAACCTGCGGCGCTGCTCCAGATGAAGGAGTATTTTGGCTGCCTTTGTACCCGTGCGCTGCCTCACGGCCATCACGGAGCTTTGGGCAGCTAAGCCAGACACGCCTTGCGCTGTACCATTCTGGCGTGGTAGATATCGCGTTCTGTGCTCCGACGATAGCAGCTAGAGCTATGACGCTCTTTACTCGCATCGAAACGAGTGATATGAATATCGGCGCCGCGAACTTCGAAATCAGGTCTATACGCCTCATGGAGGCGTTGAGAGCGTGGAGCGATGGCTTTGACGTTGGGGTCACCACCGTCGGGACCTGTTTTCTTCCTTCAGCATCGCCAATACCTGTACTAAACCCAGTATTATACTATTTACCCAATCCCTCTCCATGACGAACGTATTTCCTACAGCACATAACCGTTCCACAACACCAAGCAGTATTATAGCAACCATGATGGTGTTTCGGGGAAGCTTTCATTCTAGTAAGCAGCTCTACCCTCGCCAAGCTCCGCATGCGGAAAGAGCGGGGACTAACAAAGGTTTGTCCGAAGACGAAAACCCATCCAATGCAGGCAGCCGATATGCAAACCCGCTGGATAAGTATTGTCACTTTTGTGGCCAAAGCCTGCACGGATATGTGTCAACCCAACGACCTATCCCCGGCGAGAGGCAGAGCGTGGATAGGTTTGCAAGGATCCCGCTAGATTTGGTTTGGACCGCCGTCAACTAGCACAGACGGGTGTCACCGCATACCGTACCGACGCGGGCAGAAGCGTACCAGGGTATGCAGACGCCGTGAGCAATATCTATGTACTCTCTTAGCGCACGCAATCACGCGGGAAAAGAACGTGCAGCAGCAAATTCGTAGCTCCGCGTGTTCCACGTGGAAAGGAAATGCGTGGTGTAAAATCCCCCATAGCTGCTTCTTACTCAGAGCATCCGTGGTTCCTTCTCGACTGCGTTCGTGGGTTTGGCTCACTTCGGTCGGATCTGGTGGCCGCGTGCTCTCGGACACATCTTGTAGCAAGCGGGTGTGCTCTGGAGGCTCAGTCATATCGTCAACGTTTGGTCGCAATGTAACTCTGCTAACAGCTGGGGAAACGCTAAGAGTGCCCTGAAGTTTACCTCAGGGTATTACCGATGCGGATGGAAAAAGTTTTGACCCGAAAGTTTTGTGTTACCCTACTTCTACTTTTCCGCACGTTTCTCTCGCCAAACTGTATCATTTCGTCACTTGGGGTTTTTTCTGGTATTTCTTGTGGATCCACGTGTTCATGCCGTTTTTGCTAGCAACCATCAAAAGGTGTCGTACACCGCGCTCTACTGCTCTACTGGCATTAGTATCACTGCAGATTTTGTCAGAACCTCCACGTTGCTTGTGGTGGAAACCGCTATTGTCTTTGAGTGTTGGAATGTGCCCCTCGCGGATTCATGAAATGTCACCTGCGCCAGGTTTGATATAAAAGTACAAGACGCAGTGTCGACCGGAAAATTGTACAAGGTGACAGTCTCGGTTCGAGGTCAGTGTGGGCAAGGAGCGGAGCGGTTTGTGGTTGACGCCCTGCCCTACTTGCTCTCTTCTAAAATACTCCGTGTTTGGTACAGCATTAGATGCTAAGGACATAATTTGGTACAGTGGTGCCCGGGACATGAAGGTTGATTTCTTGTGGCGCTGTCGGACTATCCACTTGTCTTCGCGATCGTTCTTGTACCCCAGTAAAAATAAAGGATATCATTTATAAATCCCCCACATCATAAGCAACCAAGCGAAACGAAAGAAGATAACAATACTTCACATACACACCCAACTCCAACTCCCGCAATGCAAACCTCCCTCCCTCCCTCTTCCCACCCCGTCCACCTGAAACCTACACCCCCGCCCTCCCCTTCAACCTCCCAGTCCTAAGATAAAGCGCATAAGCCTGGTACCTCGCCTTCCCGCCATCCCTCTCCTCCACCAAAAGCGGGTTCTCGGGCACCTTAACCCCATTCTCATAGACACTCCGGTCCTCGTCGCTCACCTCTAGCCGCTGCCGCGGCGTGTCAACATACCGCGCAAAGTCGCGCACGACATTGCTCCGCAGATCCCGCTCGCTCGGCTCGGAACTGATCACCAGCGGCAGGTGCAGCGGGTGGGACATGTACGAGTCGTACTCGCGCCGCTCCTTGTCGGAGATGACGGGGTGCAGGGAGCGGTCGACGGCGGTGGCCATGTTCCTGGTTTCTGGGGGGTCGTCGGGGGGGGTGGGGGTGGGGGGTGGGGGTGTGGGGGACGGCGGCGGCAGCCACCGTCGGATTATGGTGGAGGCTGCTTGGCGGTCCGAGGCTTCGACGTCTGCTTTCTCTCTGAAGCCGGGAAACTCGATGATGCCCTTGCGGGTTTTACTTTTCTTTTTGGGTTTGAGGGAGGACTCGGGGGTGGTGGGGGGGAGGGCGGGGTTGCGCATGACGAAGGGGGAGAGGTCGTATTTTCCGTCCTTTGTCATTTTCAGCGGGATGTAGCGGAGGGTGGAGTTGAGGTTGTAGGTGAAGACTTTGCGGAAGCTGGAGAGGGCTCTGGGGCGGTAGTATTCGAGCCAGTAGTCGTCGAAGTAGTGGTAGGGCTTGTTTTGGAGTTCGGGCGGGAAGATGGGGACGGCTGGGAATGTGCGGGGGTGCAGGTTGGAGGGGGTCCACCATTTTGTGTAGCTCCGTCGTTTTCGGCCATCGCGGGGGTCCGCGTGGTGGAGGTAGTAGTCTGTCGAGAGGTCCCAGAGCATCGGCTGGCCTTGCGCGAAGATGTAGTTGCCCAGGAAGAGGTTGTAGGCTTCTTGACGTTGGCCGTCTGGGTTTATGTTAGCAGTGGCGGCAGGGTGAGGAGGGGAAGGTACCAAGGAACTGGTTGTTGTAGTAGCGTTTGAAGGACTCGAGCATATCCCGCGAGTGACTGGTCCATTGATTGATCTTGCGGTAGGTCTCCATGGTATTTACGAGGTGGCTGCCCGCGTATTGTACGGCGATGGTATCGCCGTGGTCGTGGTACATGTGCGTGAATAGGTCTACCGCATCGGTGTCGTAGTCTATGCTCGTACCACCGATAACTCCAAGGGCGTGAAGCTGGTGTCCCAGCGCCCTCTTCCCAATCACGAACTGTGCCGCGTTGGTACGATCCAGACAATCGATACAGTTTGTCCTGCACACCCCGTTCTGCAGCTTCGGCTGGTGGATGCCGTCGTTGGAGCCGTTGTGGAAGAAGCCAGTGGTGCTGACGACATTCTCGGCAATGGTCTCGAGGGTTTCAATCACATCCTGGTCCCGACTCTTCGCAGCCCTCGACATGTCCCACGCAATATAGCGGATCTGCTTCTCGTCCGGCAGGAACTGGTTCAAGTAGTTGATAGCCTGCGTGAACTCCAGTAGCAACAGAGATTCTCTGGGCATTCGTTCTCTCGACTTGACTAGGTTGAGAACGATGATTGGTGCGCCGTATCTTCCAAACAAATCATCGAAATGCAATGCTGCAGCACTGAAAAATGGGTCGACAAGGTTCATTTCCACCGGGGGCTTCGGCGTTGCAGCATCGTTCTTCTGCGTCCAGAACAGCGGGATACTTCCTCTGTGCTGAACATAGCTAGTGTAATTGGGATTGGAATACAGCGTCTTTCCAGGCGCGTGGAAGCTCGTCGTCAACATCTCGCTGACAATTTGCTCGGTCTCGACGTCATTGGCGACATAGCCCAGATCGTTCGCACCGCGCTTCAAGAATCTCGCACCCGCAAAGTACCGCGACCGCCGCGCAATGATTGTGATGTAGATCGACCGACCATAGACCGAAATGTTCGCCTGATCCACATAGCCGTGGACAATCGGCATGCACCAATCATACGTGTTCCTGATAAACTCCTTCGCCGGATCCAAAAGATAGTGGTTCCATGCAAACATGTCGTTGTAATCATGCTTATCCGAATGTGCCAGACCATTCACCAATGCCTCACGTTGTCGGATGATATTGTGCTGGAGTGTCCGCGTGATGTCGTATGAGTAGCTGAAGTAGAACCCTCTGGTAAGATCCAAGTTCCCTAGAATACTAACAAACCTGGCCTCCTCCGAGTTCCTCTCCGGTTTCTTCGAAGTCGCATCCGTGGTCAGCAGCACCAACTCGGTATGATCGACCTGGTAGACGTAGTGGCCCCCGATCATGGCTACCACGCTGCGCTTCGTGATCAGAAGCATGTAGTAGTACCCCGTAAACCGTATGAAACCCAACAGACCCCAAAACGGGCACCTCTGCTTCAGTCCTCCCGTGGCAATATTTCCATCCTCGATAGTGGCCAGCAGTCGCATCATCTCCGGCCGCGTATATATAGCCTCATCTTCAGTAATCGAAAGATCCCCCTCCTCCGCCGTGCGATCAATCTTCAGGATCCTAAACTGCTGATCCAACAGGTCCGATCCGACGATGTAATACCTCGTCGCAGTCTCGTACAGCGTAAACCGATGCATACGCCGCACTGCATACTCGCCGGACAGGCCGTCATAATCGCGACCCTTTGGCTCTGGCTTTGCGGCGGCAGTACGATCAAACGACTTTGGCACCGACGGCTCCTCGTCTTTGTCATCCGCAAACGGCTGTCGGGTCCCCGGACTCGACGGTGGGTTGTTGCTGAGCTGCGGATATGTAGGTGCCCGGGGCAGTGGAGGCGGCAACACTAGAGGCGGCTCCTGCGGTCCTGCCTCGTCGGTTTGAAGCTCTGGTGCTGGTGGGAGGTCCTGCGGTGCGCCGTCTGGTAGCTTCTCTCGCGAGACGTCGATGGATGGGCGGTGTCGTTCGGCTTCATCGTTCGGCGTCTTCTCCTCGATCACGTCGTCGTTTGCGAGCGGCTGGGCCGCGTCGGTGGTAGTTGCTGGCTTCGGGGGATCAGTGTCGCCCATTCCGTGGGATGGTGGGTGTCGGGCCGTCGGTAGCAGAGTTATCTATCTAGACTTGCTGCTCTACGCAGCTCCCCTGGTTGTTGTCGTGGTTGCATCAGCACAAGCTTCCTAGATTGGTTTCGGCGCTGCATACGTCACAGAACTTCCCCTTAGCGACGATCATCTCATGCACGTGCATGCATCGAACGCGAGATAGAGACAGCAGTCGGAATCGCAGTAGGCAAGCGTCTGCGGTTTTCTGATTGGGTTGCGAATTGCGTAGCGAGAGTTGGGTAGGAACAGTACATAGCGGCTTCTTCCGACATTCACAATCAAGGCGGCTGTGCTCGTACATTGGCCCACCGCATTGCGTGCCGGATCAAGCCAGGAGAAAAACATCCGAACTAAGCGAGAGGCGGAGCGATAAGCGTGCAATTTGCAATGGCAAACATCATATCTTCACATGAAAATGGTCTCGGGAAATGAAAACCCCCAACGCCACCCTCTCTCTCCCATCTCTCCCTTCTTCCCTCATTCCCCAGTCCCGAGTACAAGCCTCGCCACGAGAGGTTCGGCCGGAAATAACTGCGCTGCCACGAATCCAATCCAATTGACCTCCCGACTTCGCAATGTCTTCCCCCCAAGCCCCCCACGCCGACGGCTCCGACGACCCCCTCGTCCACAAAGCCCGTCTAATCGAAGGTAGACACCCTCCCCCCTCTCCAGCCCCGCTAAACCCACAGAAATCCTCTCCTCCTCCTCCCTCTACTCCGTCCTGGGCGCCTCCCCCTCCTCAACCCCCGCCGACTTGAGACGGCACTACATCGACCGCTCAAAAATCGTGCACCCGGACCGCCACCCGCCGCACCCGCTCTCGACCCCGGCCTTCCAGCGCCTCTCCCACGCATACGAGATCCTCCGCAAGCCCCCCACCCGCTCAAACTACGACGTCGAGTCCTGCCACCCCCGCGTAGCGACAGAAACAACCTTCCGCTCCGCGGTCCTCGGGATCCTGCAGGAATTCCTCCACGGCGATTTCCGCCTCGTCCGCAACCTCCTCGCCGCCCTGGGCCGGCAGTACCCGAGCCTGGTCAACGACGAGGTCGTCACGAGCCTTGAGCGCTCGTTTGTGCGGATGCGAGAGCTGGTGCTGACCACACAGACGTACGCGCTACTCCTCAGCATCGAGCTAGGCCGCCTCTACCGCGTGCAGCGCAGGATGGCGGGGTTGGGCCTGTTTGATGTTGTTGGACGCATGCGGGTGGGGATGCAGCTGGTGCGTGTGACACTGGCGATTCCGGTGCGGGTTGATCGGGCGTTGAGGAGGAAGGAGGAGCGGGAGTGGGCGGCGCGGCAGGCGGGGAGGGAAGGAGGCGAGGCGAGGGGTCGGCTGTTGAATGAGCGTGTTTCGAAGGTTTTGGAGTTTTTGGTCGGCACGGAGGTCGAGGATATGCCCGAGGATGGGGCGAGGTGGGGGCAGTTTTGGGAGGGGAGGCAGACGGCTGCGGCGAGTGGGTAGGGATTGGGTTTGGATGGCGTTTGGGTGGTGTTTTGGTTTTGTGCGTTTGCGGTTGGTTATTGTATCTATAGACCGGGTTGGGTGGCTGGATTGAGAGATATGCGTATTTAATGTGTGGGCTTGTCAATTATGAAGCTTCGGGGTTTACGGGTTCCAATTGCTTGCACGGGCTCGAGTCGCAATCACTCTTTGTCCAAGATGGCGGTTACCCATGGCTATTTCAAATGCGCCGAGGTAGATCGCCGAAAACCCGTATATAACATTCGGCAGCTATCCCCTATCCTTGACTTTAAATGAAGAAAACTACTTTGAATTCGTAGTCAAAGTTTGCTAGAATTAGAAGAAGAAGAAAGAATTGGGCATGGCATGGAGAGTTGACAATGAGATTGTGGCAGAGAAAGAGGGCGAGAGATATGAGGCACGCCCCCATTCATCTAGTTCACCGCGCAAAGAGTACTAGTAGGCTAACACCAAATGTCTAGTAACCAACCCACATCACAGATCTAAAGTTATATAATACAAACACCGAGTCCAAACGTCATAAAACACCCAATATCAAACCCACATCACAACCCCTCCTCCCCCATCAAAACCCCCCAATCAACCCTCCCCCCCAGCTCCGCCCTAACCCTCTCCCTAACCCTCTTCCCCTCCTCCTCCCTCCTCCTCGCCTCCTTAGCCCCCAACCTCGGCACCTTCTTCTTCTCCACCCCCTTCCACTTTCTCCCCCCAACACCCACTCGATCCCCCTTCTCTACCGCCTTCACAGGATACCGTTCCCCCTGCCCCTCCACCCCCAGTCCCATCCGCGAATCTGGATCCCACCCGGACTCTTGCAGAATCTTGAGCCCCACGTTCCGCCGCGGGAGGTGGTGCGGCGGGTGAGAGTGTGGCAGCGCGGATTGGTGGGCGAGTGTGTGATCGTGCGAGGGGGTGAGGATGGGGAGGTTGCAGATGTCGCAGGTGGCGGGGGAGTCTGTTGAGGGGGAACGGGAGCCTGTGGTTGATGAGTGTGAAGGGGATAATCCGACGAGCTGGAGGTACTCTGCGGCGACTTCGCGGCCGGTGGCGCCGGTGCCGAGTGGTCGGGGAGGGAAGGTGGAGGGTGTGCTGCCGGCGGGGACGAAGGTTATGGGCTTTCGGAACGGGCGCACGCGGCGCCAGGCTTCGGGATCGTGTTCGGCTGCGGCTTCGAGGTCGTCGGCAGCGTTGGAGTAGTAAGTTGAGTGTGGGAGTTCGGTGGGGTGCGGGTCTGGGCCCATGGTTGTTGTGGGCATGCGATCACGATAGCGATGAGGAAGGTGGTGACGTGATATAGGCGGGAGTTCCCGCGTGTAACAAAAGTTGGGTATTTCACATGTGAAGGAGCATTTCGTTTGCAAGATAACGCCCCTTGCTACAGGATTACTCTGCGCAGAAAAGTCTGCAGCGAATTTTTACTCTTCGCAATTACAAACACGGTTATCTTTCTGCCCGCCTCACGATCATCACCCACAGTGCTCCGACTCCGCCGTTTCTCCTACCAGACAATGGCGCTCTACTCCTCCCCCGCCACCGCTGTGGAACCAACTAACCAGGCGGACACAAACTCAAAGCTCATCTGTACGACCCCACCCCGCTCCTACCCCACTCCCACTAACCCCACAGTTGCCCCCCCAAACACACAGTTCTCAAAATCCACCTTAGAGTCCAGCATGCTCGCCCCCTCCCCATTCACCCAATTCCACAGCTGGTTCTCTGCCGCCACTGCCGCCTCCATCCCCTCCCCCGAAACCACAGTCCTCTCCACCGCCTCCCACCCCTCCGGCCGCGTCTCTGCCCGAGTCGTATACCTCAAAGAACTCGACCCCACCGGCTTCATCCTGTACAGCAACTTCGGCACGTCCCGCAAGGCAGCAGACCTGCGCACCAACTCCTGGGCGGCGCTAACCTTCTTCTGGCGCGAGCAGGAGCGGCAGGTCCGCGTCGAGGGCCTCGCCGAGCGTCTCAGTGTTGACGAAAGCCAGGTGTACTTCAACACGCGGATCCGCGGAAGTAGGATCGGTGCGTGGGCGAGCGAGCAGAGTAGCGTTCTCAAGGACCGCAAGGAGCTAGAGATGAGGGTTGCCGAGGTCGAGGAGTGGTTCAGCGGGCGAGACGAGATCCCCGTGCCGACATTCTGGGGCGGGTTGAGGATCCGCCCCGTGCTCGTCGAGTTTTGGCAGGGCAGGGAGAATAGGCTTCATGATCGGTTTGTGTATACGAGGGAGGATGTGGAGAGTGAGGAGTGGGAGGTTGAGAGGTTGAGTCCGTAGATGGGGATGGGGGTTACAAAAGAGGATGGGTGAGGATACAAAAGAGGGGCGAGTGGGGTGGGATGGGGACGAGTGTGGGGGTGAATGTGTTATCAATAATCGAGCGGGGGATATTATTCAAACACCATCGCGGAGCATCGTGACGTATCGGAGAAACTTTAACCTGCAGAATACCCGGAATGGAGCTGATCTACGGCTGGCTTCTGATTGAATACAATCCTCCCGTGTGTGGCGTCGAGCAAACAATTCGTGAGGCAACGCGGGACATCGTGAAACATCGGGGAACAACGGGAAGCAGTGCACCCCACAAAGAATATACACCCAATCAAACCTAACCCAATCACCGTTTTTTTTTTCTAAACCATGCAGATATCCGGTATCATGTACGCCCTTCCCCTCCCGTCTATTCCTCCCGTGCTCCCGCCCCGTGTTACCGCCCCTCCCCCTCAACCTTCACAACAACCCCCTTCCCCCCCAACCGAGGAACCGGACACTTCTTCTTCTTCTTCTTCCTCTCCCCCCCCTTTCCGTTCCCACCCCCACCCCCGTCATCGGTGTATTGCTGTTTCGGCGCCGGACACGGCAGGATGTGTGGCGCCCCCACGACCAGGAACGCGAGCACCGCCGTCGAGGTGAATAGGGACGCTGTCGTAAATGATTTTGGATGCAGCGCTGGTGGCATTGTGTGGCGAGGAGGCGGAGAGGAGGAGGGAGGGGCTAGGGAGCCATTCGGGTTCGGAGTTGTGGGTGAAGGTTGGAGGTAGGAAGGAGGGAAGGGAGGGTAACGGCGCGCTAAGAGGTTCGAGGGAGGGGTGACGGGTGATAAGTGGCGTTGAATGAGGGTGGGGGTATACAGGTCTACAAGTATACAACTAGCCGGATATGTGTGGTGTAGCAGCACTGGGTTGCCGGGAGGACGGTAGTTGTGGCCGAGTGAGAGGATGTGAATATGTCTGATACTGTAACAGTGGTTGGGACGTCAGCTGTCAGCGGGGGGTGTCCATCCCAACTTTCTCATGAGTTTTGTCAGTGTCAGAGGCAGCTGTCCGGTATGGCAAAAGTGTCAGCGGGACAGATTTAAATGACTAGTTATAAACGGAGAGGACCTAGAGGGAGATCTAGACTTGGAGCCTGGCCACCCTTTATACCTCTAGTTCTAGCAACATGTCTCTCACACTACTGATATTAACATCCTCTGGAGCACTAACCTGATCAGCACTTGCCACTGTCCCAGTAGTCTTCTTTATCTGTCAGGGCGCCCCCCCTCTACTTTAAAACTGTCAGGCCTACACCGTCCTATCAAAAAAAGTGGTCAGTCAAGGACCCCGTCCCAACCACTGCTCGGTACAGTAGGGGTGGTGTGCGTTGCCGAAAAAGAGATATCTCGCACAATAGACATGCTGTCCCTTCCCACGCACTCACCAGATCCAGGCTTTGGAACATATTAACCCGCACTCTACTAGCCCCATCTAGGTTTGGTTATAATTGGTTGGGTATAATGGCAGCCCTCTGATGCAAAGAACCACGGCGAATGGTGTCCAATTCATCACGACGAAATACATCACTCCAGGAATTACATCTCCACAGTGACACAGGTAGATAGTACTTCCCACCTTCGTGCTGGTTGCCGCGGACAGCAAAGAGACAAAATGTGGTGACAGTCGGTGAAAACTTTGATTCTGTGCCAGTGGCTAAAGGGGACGATGGAGATAGGAGCCTCTATCCTCGCCACAGAATCACAACGCTTCCCCGCTCGTTGTGGCCGCATTTGTTAGACTCATTCAGAAGGAAGACGACTTGGTCGCTCACGCGACTTTGTATACCTGCGCAAAATGACGACTGGATCAGATGACGCTAATGTGTATGTAGTGGGTGAGGACCTGAAAAAGGCGGTCTTTGAGATTATTTACTGCAGTAGGACTGGGTGGCCAGTCTGAAAAACCTATGTCAAGTCAAACCAGGAAGTGAGTGCGCATGCGTTGGGGTGGTGATAACCCCCATCTTGAACCGAGCTATATACTCCTGCCGGAGAGAAGTGATTATGTCTGAACCCAGCTGATACCACATTTTTGTGCACAGGTGATAGTGAGCAAATAATTGAAGTTATGGGCGGATATTGGACTGAAACAAGCTAGGACGGCCACTGTAGCTGGTGCACTGACTCCGCCGATTCACCCGCTAAAAAATGGCGCTCTACACCGACCCCGCTGCCACTGGGGAACCTACTAACCAGGTAGACCCAAACTCAAAGCTCATCTATACAAACTACCCCCACTCCTCCCCCACACCCTGCTAACTCTGTAGTTGTCCCCTGAAATACACTGTTTCTCAAAATCCACCCTCAAGCCCAGCATGCTCTCCCTCCCCATTCATGCAATTCCACACCTGGTCAGTTCTATCACCGCCACCTCTGTCCCCCGCCCCTGAAACTACGGTCCTCTCAACCGCACCCCTCCCTTCCAGCCGCATAACTTCAATGAACTCGAACTAGCTTCACTCTATACTCCAATTTTGGCACCGCAGACCTACGCATCAACACCGTGGCACAGGGGTTTGGTAAGATAAACGATAGAAGAAAGGAGAAGGGAAGGATAGATGTCGAATGTTTGCATCGTACAATACGTAGCGGCTATAGCAAAGAACGTGTGCATGTAAAGACTGGTAGAGAGCAGAGAAGGGACCCGAAACTCGGCAACAAGAGGCCCAGAACTACAGTAACACCCGCCACCGTAAGTTGCGCATTGCACTCGTTCGAAGTCACAATTATTGTCGCCGCCCCACAACCATCAAAGCATATCGGCACAAATCTCTTCAGATTGTGTGTTCCCAAAGTAACGCCAAGAAATATAACGTGGATTTGTGGCATGTGTACCTATGAAAGTGATGGAAGATGAGATAAGATAAGATAATACATAGATGACATACTATAAGCCCCAATTAGGCACATTTATCCGCCCAGAACACAACGCCTGATCGAGGCTAACATTTTTCGAGGTGGGTTACTGCGAGGTTGAAAAGAGTAAAAGGTATCTGTAGGTTTTAAGCCTGCGGTCTTGGTGTTTACAGCACCCGATGTTTATAGCATTGCAGGTTTCGAACCCGCTCCCGGCGTTTACAACACTTGGTGTTTCTTGCGCCAGCCAAAGCTATGCGCTCAGTTGTTGGAATGAGGTTGAGATCAAGCGTCGTCTTGTGGAGTTTTGATATGTAAGTACACGGCATTATTTTGTTTCGGTGGAATCTGGATGGGCTACAACTGGGGAAAATTGTAACCTGCAGGTTTAGAGCCTGCGATCTTTAGTGTTTACAGCACTGCAGATTTCGAACTCACCTCTGGCTGGTGTTCCTGGCACCAGCTGGGCTAGGCTTGTATAAGTGTTGGTTTCAGTCATGGTAAAGTAAATTTCCGAGCATGGGCCATAGCATTTTCCGTTCCGGCGAATCTCACTAACTTGAGGTTATGGATGAGTCGAAGAAGAGCAAAAGAGTTCCTCTACAGGTCTTGAGTCTGCTTACGACTTAAGTGTACAGCACCGCCGTGAGTCAATTCCATCGGACCTTCCACTCGGGGGTGTATGTATCATTCAATGGACCCCTAAAATAGTCATGTTCAGAGGAGGTGACAAAAGATCCGCAAAAACTACAGTACCAGGGATTCCCGCATGGTCACCCACTGCAGTACTAACCTGCCGATGTTATGCTTAGATATGGCTGAGCGGACGGGAAGCCTCGTGTTCATAACTCAATGACCGTAGCTGGTCTTGGTTCAGCTCTTGCTGCTTTGTTGAGTGCCTGCTTTGTCACGGATTCGGGTTCGAACTGGGATTGCTGCGTAGACGGTATTGTGCTAGGATGCGGTTGTTTGGCGGGTGCAGTCGTTTGTGGTTGGAAAGAAAGTTGGATATGTCTGGGCAATTAATGCATGTCATATCACTCAGGAAGGAGTCGGTGGGATTCATATACTATGGGAGGAGAATGATCATAGCATTTGATGGTTAGTCGCCGATGTGGCGGAATTGTGGCAGGAATTGTAGTGATTGTCCTAAGATCCAGCGGAAAGTTGGTGGCATAGTTCATACACCTGTAGTAGCCATAAAACAAAACGACTCAATTCCTTTCATCGGTAGTCTGTGGTGATGGGCCATGAGCCTAGTCCCAAGTGACCAGCGGATGAAATTTTGCGTTCTATTTTCCACCCTCCATCCTTACCGTAGCTCTGCATGATAAAGGTTAAAATAATCGAATTAACAAGGAGTAATCTCTTACTTAGCTGGCTGAGCATGGTGCCAGAACACCACCAGCTACAGATGCAGGTTTGGAACCTGCAGTGCTCAATAGCTGCTGGAAACAGGCTGGAAACCTGCGGTTACTCCCTTCTTACGTGGAATCGGCTTATGTGCCAGAAGCCTCATGATATGGCAATATATGGGTGTGCGATGATGGGTGAGAGGCGAAAAGCGAGTCACGTCAAAGCAAAAGTGAAGGCAGTCAAAAATTTTCCATGGAGCGAGTGATCACCAATGTATTGTTTGTAAAGTACATAATGAAAGTAGGGTAACAGATATCGCGTGAAAAACTTCCCCCCAAGGCCTAATACCCTGAAGTTTCACTGAAGTTTCACTCATATGCACAGCTCTTCTACGTATCCGTTTTATCACTCGTCGCTATCCTCCGCGTTGTGACTGAGCTGATCAGCTGATGGTAAGGCATCCGGTCTTTGAGGATATATCATTCGATCGCCGTTGCCATGGCCCTGTAAGTTCTACTTAATTCTCTCCGTTCCCCATGAAGCATCTTATGATGAACTTACGCTTACCCTTCGAAGCATAGTTCCAAAATGGCCACTCCGAGTCAATCAAACCGCTGCCTCTGTGTTTTATTACCCAAAGGAAATCCTTCCATTCTCGTCGAAAACGACACCAGGCCATCCAGTGCGACTGGCAAGGCGGTTTCGACATGATACCCCATCGAGCAGTCCCAAGATGGCCCATTTCGATAATGATGGCCTTCGGACCTCTAGTAAGTGTCCCCTTGGCCATTGAACGATACCCCGAGTCTAATCACCTCTAGACATGAATAAACCATTACCTCAGGTATTCCATGAATCTTTGGGCTCGGATGTATTTAAGACAAGGTCTGTTGTAGGTGGTCCAATAGTAAGTATCACCGAGTCTAAGCATGGAGGGGTGCTAAGGTATAATGATCGTGATAGACTCCGCAGCTAGCCGCGACTCAACGGTTTACTTCATACGTCTCATGGCCGGGTACCCTGTTTGTCGACAAAACTAGATACATTGAGCTTCTCGATCAATCCGGAGCCTATTCGAATATGTTCTTGCGGCCACGCCGATTTGGGAAGTCTACATTTCTTAATATGCTCTGCGAATACTACGACATTGCAGCGGCTGCAAAGTTTGACGACATCTTTGGTGGACTCTACATTAGCAAAAATCCGACAGAGTTCCGTAGCCGGCACCTCGTTCTCAAATTGGATCTCTCAAGTATTGAAACTGGTGATATAAACCTCTTGAGGGCTAGCTTTAATAGGTACATGAATACTATTCTGGCTGCGTTCCTCGACAAGTACCGCAGTAATCTCGACGAGTTTAAACCTGCGGACATTCTTTGCCTCGAGGATGGTTCTAGTTCTCTACGTCAAACGCTTGTAAGTGAGGCCTGTCTTAATCACGGCTAGTCTAATCCTTTCTCTCAGATGCTGGTCAAGAAGTCCAAGCATACTATGTTTGTAGGGATTGACGAGTACGATGCACCAGTGAATAGTGTGGTGTTTGTTGGTAGCAGCTATGAAACTAACCTTATACGAATAACTAAAGTGAATGCTATCGAAGATTTTTTCAAGATGAACCTTTTCTCAATTTTTAAGGAAGCTGTTGGCGATGGCCCTACCGGCTGCGTCTCGAAATACTTCCTTACCGGCGTGCTGCCCGCATTTCGGTCGGGGATGAGCCCACTCACCGCAACCAACATTATATCGGAATCGCCAAAATATCATGGCATCTGCGGATTCACTGAGAAGCAAGTGGAGACGATTACTAGAGCCTACCTTGATCAAGGCAGCGGGGACCCAAACAGCAAAGACTCAGGTAGCCAGGACCAAAGCAGCCTAGAGCAAGTCATCTCGGGTGCTTGTTGGGTTATGAAAAGGTACTATAATGGATACTCTTTTACGACCTTAGGGAATGAGGAACGGCTTTATAACCCACTACTTGTTCACTACTACCTTTCTATGATTAAACAGGGTGAAGTAGTTGCTAATCCAGAACAATCGCCAACCGTTCATACCGTCAATCTTTTAAAGTCGATAGCCGATACCGGCAGGTTCTCGTCGGATGATATCGTAGAACTCATGATAGCGGGATCTCTACCGGTGACCGGCGGCGTTCAGAATGAATTTGGTTTCATTGATGTTATGCAGCAGGTGGGCAAGGATCGCAGTGCCACATTATCGTTGTTATTCCACCTAGGTATTTTGACGCATGCCGGCAAAGCTGGCCAGCCTTACCAGCTGCGAATCCCGAACGAGGTTATGAAAATGAACGTATGTTGGTCTGCCGAATCGGTTGATATTGGACTAAGATCATGTTAGGTTTTGAGCCGCATTCACAATTATATAAGTGCCCAGCAACAAATAAAGAATCAAATAGCACATGCCAATAGGAGCCTTCGGAATGGATCGGTTAAACTATTTGCTAAACTATTGGGAGATTTCCTAGCTACTTGGACTATACGGTCACTAAGGTCATCTAACGAGGTTGTCCTACAAGGTGTGGTGGAGATTCTGCTGGACCCTCCGCGGACACGTGTCCCTGAGCTTTATCTAGTAATGGATGGAAAGAAGCAGAAAGGCGATGGGCGGTACGCTTTTCCTGACATATTCGTTGTCGGCAATGATAATAGTGAGTCTGCTGTCGTGCTCGAACTGAAGGATATTCACCTAAGTGGGCTATGGAACGGCGCTCATGGAGGTTGGGCAAAGTGGACGATTCCCTCATACGAGGAGCTGGAAGCGCTTGCAGAAAAGGTGGCCGTCATGGATGAGGCATCCATGGATAAGATGTGGTATATGTACTGGTCGGATCGTGACAACAAGTACACCTCAACAACCATCGGTAAAATGAGAAAGGACGCACTCGCGCAGGTGAAAAGGTATGTGAAGGTAATCAAGAAGGGCCGTGCCGAAAAATTCGAGGATTCTGGGGTTAGGGATCCTCGAGTGACCGTGAAGAGAACCGACAGTACTTTGTTCAGCTTTGTTCTAATGGCTGTCGGCGGACAGAGAATCCTGTATGAGGCTGGAAAACCTGAGAAGATGAAGTTTTCATATTCATCTACACTTGCTTAGGTGGTGTTTGGGATGGATACTGGTTCTCTGTGGCTGCCAATTTCTTCTACGCACTTTCGCAATTGGGAGTGGGAAGTAAATTCTAGTATGGAACTTTTAAGGACGGACGCTGAGGTTGATATTTCTGCTGTTCTCGTGGCACTGGCTCTCGATATTGGGATTCGGATGTTTGTTTGTCTCTGATGTCGTGAAGGTGGATATAAAACTGCTCCAGGGCATGTATCAGTCAATGGAGCTCTCGACAAATAAGCATCAAGCTTACAAAAGTACAGTATGTGGGACAACTTCTGCTTCAAGTCCCCGCAAAACCTTACCTAAACCTACCTCACACACCATGACCACTCCTGCACTTCCACAAAACTGTATCGTCCTCTGCCAAGCAGAATTCAAGATAAACGACCAGAGCCTAATACACTTCAGTAAAGCATGGCTCCTCCCACGCGACGACATTGCTACCATTGATGTCTCATCCCTTCGTGCATCCCTTCCGTAGCTATGTATTACTAACAGTCAAAAAGGATCTGGAATCCACCATTGCATCCAATCTCAAACTCGAACTGGTCGATACTCTGACCATTTACACTAACGTGGTCGTGAGTAATGTTGACGGCTGTAGCCCGGAGCTGGCTCAGGTGCATCCGGGGGATTGGGAGCGTCTATGCGCGCTGCATGCGTGGGACTTTGTGTATGTATCGGAGAATGGGAAGGTCAAGGATGGTGCGGGGTTGGTACATACTGTGAGAGTCTCGAAGGGGAGGTGGAGAGTTGAGGGATAATGAGTTCGGTGGGTGCGGCGCAAACACATTTTATACGCACTGTTGGAATAAGTAGTTAATGAAATTGAGAATTGTTTGTGTATGATCTGGAGCTCTACTTCTCGAAGGTAGGGATCAGCTCGCAATAGATAAGCTTAAAGCTCATGTGAGACACGCCTCAGCCGTCAAGTAACGTTCCCCGCAAACCTTATCCAAACTCACCCCCTACAACAAACATGGACGTCTCTGCACCCCCCACCGGGCTGTATCGTCCTCTGCGGAGCGAACTTCGACAACATGACTGGGGACATGATATACTGCGATATAGGATAGCTGCTCCCGCGCACACATTTCTACCCTCAGTCCTCACCCCCTCATCGATTCCTCCGTAGCAATCATATTACTGGCAACAGCAGCGTCTAAAACACACCATTGCACCCCATCTTAAACTCTTGGCTCAAGATCTTCTGATCATCTATATGAACGTGGCTGTGTCTAAACATGACGACGAACCGCTGGAGCTGGCGATGGTGGATCCAAAGGATTGGACGCGTCTGGTGCGATGCACGCATGGGACCTTGTATACATGGAGGACGAGGAAGAGTGTATGCAGGCCGAAGGACCAAATAAATTGATGATGATGATGATGATGATGATGATGAAAGTGGTAAAAGTTTCGAAGGGGAGATGGATGTAGTGGGTTAGGATGAGTATGGCAAAAGTAAACTTTATACGGACCGATATAACGAGTATTGTACCGACAGCTGAACAACGAACCGCTGTCCAAAACTGACAAGTTTTGCGTTCGAACCAGTGCCAAATTACGATATCTGGGAGCGAACCAAGGCGGAACGGCACAAAGCTCGATCCGCCAGTGGTAGTTAGGGAAAGGGTAGTTAGTAGTACCATTAGTCACTGCATTTTGAAACTCCTACTGCTGCCATGATCCATTTCTTGTCTTTTACGCTCCTCCAGTGGTAGAATAAACATGCAAGTGAGCAGAGGAGACTGCGGGACCGGATTCGGGAGACGTGCTCTGTTGTGTTGAGCTACTCAAATGACAAGTGACCGAATCTCCCAATTAAACGATGCTTAGAGATCATGTAAGACATGCATGCTTCAGCCTTCAAGTTCCCCGCAAACCTTACCCAACTCATACAACATGAATACCTCCGCACCCCCGCAGGGCTGTATCATCATCTGCAACGCGGTCTTCAACGATCAGACCGAGATCATGACACGCTGCGATCCGGGATGGCTCCTCCCACGCGAAGATATTGCTACCATCGATGTCTCACACCTTCCCTGTTTCCCATAGCTATTACTGACAATAATAGGGTCTGAGAGCTGCCATGGAGTCCCACCTCAACCTCGAGCCTGATCCTGATATGTCTCTGAACATTTATACGGACGTGATTACATGTAAACATACCGACAAGCCGCCACAACTAGCGATTTAAAAGATTGGGAGCGCCTGTGTGCGCTGCAAGCATGGGACTTTATATACGTGGAGGACATTCACTCGGTCGAATCAGATATGGGTATGACGATGACCATAGTAAGGGTTTCAAAAACGAGGTGGAGTACAGGAGGCTAGAAGATTCGGACGAGTACGGCAAGAAAAAACTTTATACCTATCGTTAGAACAAGTACTTAGTCGATGTATTCGGCAGTTCTACTTCGCAGTGGTAGGGATCAGCTCGCAAAAAATAAGCTTTGTCTACTTCCTAGGTAAGTATGTGAGACACGTTCCTACGGCAGCTTCAGCCCACAAACTTTACCCAAACGACATGACCACCTCCGCCCCCCCACAAAACTGTATCGTCCTCTGTACAGCAGTCTTTGATTGTGAAACCGAGGCTATGATAGAGTGCGATTCGGGATGGATCCTCCCACGTGAAGACATCGCTACACTCGATGTCTCACACCTTCCCCACTCCCTCTACAGCTATTACTGACAATAACAGGGCCTAAAAGCCACCATCTCATCCCGTCTCGATACCCGGTCTGATCCTGATGATCTTCCGACTATTTATATGAACGTGATCATATTTAAACCTACCGGCGAGTCACTACAACTTGCGAGGGTGGATGTAAGAGATTGGGAGCGCCTGTGTGCGCTGCATGCATGGGACTTTATATACGTGGAGAGAGTTTTCGACGTCGCAGGGCTTGTGTTGGACACGGTGAGGGTTTCGAAAAAGAGGTGGAGTATTGGGGAGTAGTGGCGGCAATAGTCTAATATACGAGAGCAGTAGATTTGAGCAAAAATATACATTTATACCTACTACTAGAGCGAGTGGTCCGTACCTCACGTCAAGGTTTAGGGTTTACTAGTAACTGTGTATGCCATTTTGACTCCTTCATAAGCTATCACATACGGTGGGTAGTTATTAGTATTGTATCATCATAAGCAGAGTCTTTCCCCCCACTATACGTTCTGCATGATGCGGCTTAAAGGAATTGCGATTCCTTCGTTGATTCATCCCAACGAATTTCTCCGGTTCCGGACAGATGCATAGTAGCGGCATCCATATTTGTCGCTGGTTGGCTACATTTCCAACAGCACCAACCTCCCTGCACACTAATATACGATTCCTTCGTACTATAAAGAGTGCACCACCGACCACGCGTCACATCCTCACAGCTGCAACTATCAACAATGGCGGATTCTTCGATAACGCTGAACTATGGAGGCAAGGTAAAATGGATTATCCTAGCCTTCGTCGTGAGTTCCCCTCGCCCGACGTGATAAATTACGTCGCTGATTAGCATGTTAGGTCAATGCCGCGCTCTTCGCCTTAGGTGTATGGACCTGGTATCCCCCCTCCCCCTCCCCCTCCCCCTTCCCCCGCTTTTCGCCATTAACCTACCCAGGGTCACCACCGAAACCCTCCACCTTCCACTCCCTGTCATCCTTCCCGCGTTGGGGACCTTACTTCCACTCATCAATTTCGGCGGAACATGGCACGCGCTCAATCAGCCCTCCGACAAAATCGCAGCCCGCCCTTTGCGCTCCGGCCTCCCAGCAATTATCGTCCTCGTCTTTGACACAATGCTACTCGCGCTCTCGGGCAGCAAGTTGCACCCCGCGGCTTGCGAGTTCCACGACAAATGGCAGGGAATGTTCCAGACGCACGACATGACGATAGCAAAGATCCAAAACAAGTTCAGCTGCTGCGGGTTTAAGAAACCTCACGACATGCCGTTTCCATTCCCGGCGAAGGGGATTAATGTGACCACGTGTGAGGTCCAGACGGGACGGAATATTGGCTGTGCGGATGTGTGGGAGAAGCAGGAGGGGCTTTCGATGGCGTTCTTGTTTGCTGTTGGTGGGGTGTTGGTTGTTTGGAAGGTTTGTTTTGTGGTGTTGGGCTGATGGGGTTGTTGCTGACGGGAGACAGATTGTGTCGCTGGTGATCATACAACGGAATGCGGATAAGGCACTGAGGATGAAAGAGGATGAAGAGCAGAGGGGCAGGATTGAGGAGGTCGATGAGTCGGACGAGGAAGATGCGGCGGGAGGTGGTTCGTTGGGGAGGGCATCGCCGCTGGAGGCGACGGAGACGACTCCACTGATGCTTGAAGGTGTTGGTAACGCGTGGGAAAATGAGGGTCTTAATGGTAGGCAACGGGAACAACAGGAGCGGGAACGACGGCCTGTTGGTAATTAGGGTGAAGCGCGGGGAAGTACGTGGGTTTTTGGTCTAAATTTATTTATTGGTGATTCTTGGAGGTTTCTGATGTAACTTACTCTACTCAATATAAGAGTTTCAATTTGATAGCTGGAGTCTTAAGAGTTTTGGATGTAAGGGAGGGTGTTCTGTTCTCTATTCTCATCTCTCGAGACAACTAGCACTCTACACGTACGAACTTGTAATCATTTAGCTGTCCCGAATACTTTTGCTGCGAAGGTGAGTTGTCGTCTCCAGACCCTCTCCGGCGCGCGAAGTAGGGAGCCGGTATACGGGTTAAGAGGTAGCCATCAAAGTTTGAGATGCTTGTTTGCCTCCTTCCTTCGTATTTTCGTGGGATGCATTAATTTGGCGAACACTGGAGAAGATCATATCGAGGACTTCCGGCGAGTAGTAGACTTGTTATCGTCTAAATCTCTAAACCTATAAACCAGTCAAACTTTGAGGATTAACCAGTGTCTGGAAGTATCACGACTCATCCTCACTTCATCCCACCGCACCATCCATAAACCCGAACCGGCGAAATCTCGTTGCGGAAGCTTACAAGTCCGGAACCGCGCAACAGTGAGTCTGGCGGGGTGCAAGTATTGTCTTTAATCTCCATCGATGAGGTAGGCGGACGGGCTTCATGATAGACAAACTGCGAAGGTGAGAAGGCTGGTCCGGACCAACGACATCTGTGAGTCATAAGCGTTCGTCACAGATTCTCACGCTTCGTCCGCAATAACGCCACGCCGAGAAAAATCTTGCTGGGTTGTTGATCAATCCATTGATAAAAAGGCACTCTTCCGCGCCCCCCCTCGTATTTTTGATGGTGGCGCTCTGCCGCCTTGTCTGCCTGATTTTCCTTCGTCAATACTCCTTCGCCCTAAATATTAAATAAAAGCCGACATGCTTTTCTTATCGTCCCACCACAAGGCTGCAGGTGCGATTTGAACTCAGCCTCAGGCCAATACAAATGCATGATATGCACTCAGGCAAAAGCACATGATTGGCATGTGAGTGGTGAGTCACAGCCATCCATGCGTGCGTGCGTGCGCACACAGTGGTGCAAACGGTGGTGAGAGCGGGGTATGTGCTTCTGCTGCGGCCTAACTCAAGGGTCGAGTAGAGTGTTGGTAGGATGGATGATGTTGCGGCCTGATAGATGATAGAAGATGATTGTTGGTTAGTGGGGAAGCGGATGCGGATAGAATGGCCTTTTGTGAGATCCAGCAGAATCGGGAGATATGCTTGGCGGTCAGATTGAGCACATATGCAGCGAGGCGCGACGGAGGTTGAGAAATTATTTCCTCCGTCGGGGCAAATGGTATGGTTTTTTCTATTTCTGGCAGCGACTGAAATAACGGTAATTGTTGAATAATTATGATGCGATAAAGAGATCAAATAAACGCTAGACAATCTAGATCTTGGAGGGAAGGTGTCTAGAGCCGATGGTGGATGGTGGGTGGTTGTGCCGGAAGTTGAAGAAGTTGAAACCCTCAGGGTCGCGCATCGGAGATTCACTAGTACTTACTTTACAGCGCTTTCGAAACGTAATAATGCGGTAGATTATGTACCGTGAAACTATGCAACAAAGAGTTCGGGGTTTGGTTTGTTGGAGAAGGTTCCTGAGAGTCTGAGTACTATTTCTGTCGCTGTACTCTAGCCTCACGATTAGGGTCACATACAAAGGCAGTGCTCACAAGACAACTCCTTCTTTCTTCCTTCCTTTCTTCCTTCTTTCCTTCCTCCTTTGCCGTCAACGCCATCACCATCATCGCCAGCGCTCTCTCCACGTCGTTGCTGCATATTTGCCGCTCCTGCTACTGCAAGGGAGGCGGGTGTGTTGCGGCTTCCCATTCCTCCTACCAACTTGGGTAGTCCTCGGAGGGAAAAACGGAAGAATAATCATCACCGCCACCGCCAACCGTTCCTTTGGACCAACAGGAGGTTTCCGTTTGATTGTGGTTTCAAGGATGCAAGGAGGCGTGACCCATGCCGAAGAAATTGCGGCTGACTGAGTGGTGTTTCCCACCACCTCCTTTTTTTGCGACTTACCACGCACCTTCTCTCTTTCTCTCTCTTCCCTTTCCCTACCGCCAGCACCACCGACCGCAGCAAGCACCTCTCTATCTGCCGCCACCACAGCCATCACTACCACTACTGTCTGCTAGTACCAACCAACCTTGGCTCACGGCCAACACAGCACAGCGCACTACTAAATACTACATACGCTACGATGTTGATGCGACCGACATGATATTTTATTTTCGACTTAATACAAAGCTCACTCAGAAAGAAAGAAAGTGATGGGACTGAAGCGCGCATAAAGAGATGGGTGAGACGGCGGAGGGGCAGCAGAGGGGCAAAAAAAGGGGGTTCTGGCTGTTGAGAGGGTGTAAGGTTGTGGGCGGTTCCAACTAGCATGACGACGACGCTCCGACACCGAAATTCATTCCTTGTTTGACCCGACCAGTGGCCACAACCCCCCACCCCCTTCCTCCTTCCTTCTTTCTTACCTTACCTTTTCTTTCCCTTTCCTTTTCTTTTCCTTCATTCTTGATGGGGCAGATGCCTTACTACACCATACGGGCGTTCTTTTCGCGCATCGTGATGTTTGTTGTTCCTTCCCTCTGCTCGTGAAGCGACCGATATTAACAGTTCTCTTTCTTCTGTCAATGGTGATCTGCTGTTTGAGTTGCTACTAGTGATGAAAAGTTAGTGTCGCGTTCAGTGATTTCTTTCCATGCCGCGGTGGGGCTTGGCAAAAGCCAGCTAACCGGTTAGCGCCTTTCGATATGACTCCTCATCCCCATATACCTGACTATAAAAGGCCATCATCCCCCTTCGCCCAAATTTTTTGAAATCCCTTGGCCAGCCGTGCTTACAAACGACCCCCAAATCCTGACATCTCCGCCCACCACCACAACAGATATCTTTCGTCATCGCTCACGACGCGTATAATATCTGTCTGCCTCTCGAGTGTCCCCAATAAACACGTCTGAGTTGCAGTAACCCTCCTTTTATCTCCCACATTGCCTCGTTTCGGACGCGACAACAACAACAACACCACTCCACATCGCCCGCTGCTTCTCCGTCAGAAGTATACGTCGCGTCGACCCTCGTTCGATAGAAGAAATTCACCGCGGAAGCGATATCGATAATCCGTCAGCTTCAGGGGAGACATTTGGTTGTTCATCTCCTGTGCCACGCTTGTTAAGTTCAACGCGCCTTTCGAACTTTCTAAAGTACAACCAAAACAACACATTCAACGTCCCATCCTCCCCGTTTATAAACCTCGTTGTCACTCCCTTCGACTTCAAATCCCAACCTTATCAGCACAATCATGGCTGCAATTATTTCTCATCCTGCGAACGCTATGCAGGCTAAGGCTTTTACCGCGCCTACTTCCTTGTCCTATCCAGGTGGTGCTGGCGACCTCACTCCTCCATCTTCAGATGCGGAAGGACAGAAGGCCCAGCAGCAATCGAGCAACGGCAACAGTTCGATGCAAGGTCAGGACGCTGCGACCGGTAACGCCCCCGCTACTCCCGCTGCCACACCTGGTGGAGGACCAGGTGTGAGTGGCATCGTGCCGACCTTGCAGTGAGTGTTCCTTTGTATCTTTGTTGGTGTGTTTTTCTTCTATCTACATGGGCTTAACTGGCATGCTGGAGAAAAGAAACATCGTCGCTACGGTCAATCTTGATTGTCGCTTGGACCTGAAGACGATAGCGCTGCATGCAAGGAACGCAGAGTACAACCCAAAGGTACTACTCTGCCTTACCATGACTGCTCCCCAGTGGAACACTTTGGCTTATATGCATCAAATCTTTTTAGCGTTTCGCTGCTGTGATTATGCGCATTCGTGAGCCGAAGACTACTGCTCTAATCTTCGCATCCGGCAAGATGGTCGTTACCGGTGCAAAGTCGGAAGATGACTCCAAGCTCGCATCTCGAAAGTATGCGCGCATCATCCAGAAACTTGGCTTCGGTGCCAAGTTTACCGATTTCAAGATCCAGAACATCGTCGGCTCCTGTGATATCAAGTTTCCGATCCGTCTCGAGGGTTTGGCATCGCGCCATCACCACTTTAGCTCCTACGAGCCCGAGCTATTTCCAGGATTGATCTACAGAATGATCAAGCCGAAGATTGTGCTGTTGATATTCGTCAGTGGAAAGATCGTTCTTACTGGAGCCAAGGTTCGAGAGGAGATCTACACCGCTTTCGAGTCCATCTATCCTGTGTTGTCAGGTATATTATCTCTTCTCTTTCTTTCACCACCTAGACCCAGATACTAACGGGCTACCAGACTTCCGCAAAGTTTAGATCTCGGTACCTATCTGTTTAAGCGACGCATCTTCGACCAAATCTGTATTATTACCGCTTTTTTTTTCTTTTTTAACGAGGCACGAAACATTTAAAAGTTTGGAACACAACAATCGGGGGCAGCCCTAGCTACTACCTATACCTACTACTACTAGCCTTGGAGGACAGGTTGAAGAGAATGAGATACGCCAACGATGTTACAAGAGTTGGGGCTCTACTACTACGTATCCAGTATCTAATCTGAATGCAAGTGCCATTGGGGGTTTTCTTTTTTCTTTCCGTTTTTGCTTTGTCCTCTTTCAGTATCATGCATTACCGGCGCGAGTCCTTGTCTTCTAGTTCTTTTCGAACTCTTTTTTACTACTGGGTTTTTTCCTTACACGGGGTTGGGTTGCTTTTTTGTTCCTTGTTTTTGTGCGTGTGTGCAATCGGGAAGGGGATGTGAAACTACCTAGAGTGTTTCGGTTCTTTTTTCTTGTTCCTTCCGGGTTTTCCTAGGGGATGATTAGAGATTGTTACGGGATAGGATGGTGTATAAAGCTGGCGATAAGCCGATGGGAGTGATTGTGAGAGATAGTATAGTACAGACAGCAGAATAACAGTACCCAGAGATGGGGAATGATGGCGGGTTAATAATGATACTTACCTATACTCTACTATATTTTGCAAGATTGATTGTGTGCGAAGGGTGAAGGAGCGAGTGAAGTGTATGGAGTGAAGAATATTAATGCGAAGGATGAGATGGTCTTATGTTTTACCTTGCAGGAGTCGATGTAGGGAGAATGATAGAAATATATTGACATCTAGCTAGTGTGTTTCTTCTAAAAACAGGGTATATATTAACCATCTAATTCCATCCATTCATCAATATCTACAGCCTCCCCTTCTCCTTCTCATCCTCAAAAACAAACCCCAGCTCCTCCATCGTCCTCGCCACAACGCCCCTCTTCTTCGCCTCCACAAATGCCTTCTTGATCTCCGGTATACGCCCGCGGATCCACCACTCCTTCTCCCGCCATCGGGTTGACTGCAGCCCCTCCTCGTCATCAGGGGCAAGCGTCTCAAGGGTCGCAAGATACTCCGCATCCAGCGGAAAGCCAAAATTATGGAAACCCCGTCTAGCACCACCTACCCTCCCCTCAGGTCCCCACCCACCCTCCTCCATCCTCCGTCTCTCCCACGCCTCCATCTCCTCCCTCTCCGGCAACCGTGTCTTCCCCGCCCACACGCCAGCCACCATAACTGCCTGCGACTGCACTACCGGAAACGGGATCGCCCTCGTTGGCAAACCCAAAAACGCCAGCGTCGGATGGTCGATGCAGAATACATGCTGCCACGTCCCATTTACGCGTTCGCCAGTCGTTCTTCCCGCCGGAAGAAACGGAAGTGTGTATAGATACCCTGTTGCGAACAGCACCGCATCGATTCCGTACTCCACGCTGCCATCTACGAACTCTACCACGCCGTCTGGACGGAACTCGAAGATCTCGGGGAGGGTCTTGATTCCGGCTGGTGTGGTGGGCGAGGGGGTGCGTACGGATTGGAGAAGCGGGGAGGAAACGTAAGGGAGGAGTTGGGAGGCGATGTCGACGCCTGAGGCCGCGTTACCGACTAAAAGGGTTTTCTTGTTGTGGTATGAGAGAGGTGTGCGGAAGTTTAGGGAATGCTGGATCTGTGATGGTGCCCAGGTATCGAGGCCGCGGAGGGACGGGATGTAGGGTGTGTTGTAGTGTCCGCTGGCGATTACGAGCGCGTCGTAGGTCTGGGGGGCATGCGCGGTGGAGAAGGTGAGATTCCACCCGCCGGATGAGGTCGAGGTTATGTGGGAGATGTGTGCGTTAAAGGTTATGAGGTGCCGTAGGTCGTCGGCGTAGGTGCGGAGGTAGGAGAGGATTTGGTCGTGACGTGGGAAGAGGGGAAGGTCGGAGGGGATGGGGTGCGTGGAGAAGTTCATCATCATCCCGGGGATATTCGTTTCTGCGGTTTTTGTTAATGGGATTGCTGAAGGATGCAGAAGTTTTACACACCAAGACTATCATACATAGCGGAGGCATACACCCTCCGTATCTCTCCTCCTTCGTCGATGTACTCGACGGGCTCCTCAACGATATTGAAGTCGGTGGATGGGATTCGGATGGGTGCTATCTGCACGGTGTGGTTCCATACGCCTCCCACATCAGACCGCTGCTCATAGACGTCGATTGCATCGAAACATTTTTGGGCAAGGAGTGCTCTTGCGGCGACGAGACCGCTGGCACCAGCACCGATGATGGCGACGCGAGTGATGGGAGGAAGTGAAGTCATATTGAATGAGATGTCGGGAAGCGCCGTTAATGAGTTGAACGTTTCGCCAAGAACCTGCTAATGCAGGGCTAGCTTGGAGCCAAAACATCGTCAGCTGCCCTCCTGTCACTGAGCAACTCCGCTTTCCCCTTTACCTCAAGTCAATTCATCACAGCACAACACACAGCACAACAATCATCCGTCAATTCATTAGAGCAATGTCTTCTATCCACGCTCAGTACCCACCCCTCAACGCCCGCCCCATCAAAAACACTGTCTGCCTCTTCGATGTCGACGGTACCCTTACCCCCGCCCGTCGGGTACCTGTCCCCCTCCCCGCACCTAACACTACTAACTTCTCACAGACCGTGAGCCCGGAAATGCTCTCGCTCCTCCAGGAGCTCCGGAAGAAAGCTGCCATCGGCTTCGTTGGCGGCAGCGACCTGATCAAGCAGCAAGAGCAGCTTGGTGTCAACGGTGCCAATGGTTCTCCTCCCCTCCTCCCCCTCCTCCTCACTCCCACTAACCCCGCACAGTCATCGACATGTTCGACTTCTGCTTCGCCGAGAACGGCCTCACAGCGTACCGACAGGGCGTGGCCCTCCCCAGCAACAGCTTCATCCAGTGGCTAGGCGAGGACCGCTACAAGCCCCTCGCAAACTTCATCCTGCACTACATCGCGGACCTAGACATCCCACTCAAGCGCGGCACGTTCATTGAGTTCCGTAACGGCATGATCAATGTCTCGCCCATCGGCCGCAATGCGAGTGTGGATGAACGAAACGAGTTCGAGCGGTACGACAAGGTGCACAAAGTCCGCGAACAGATGGTTGCGAAATTGAGGGAGAAGTTCGCGGAGTATGGCTTGACGTACAGTATTGGCGGACAGATCAGCTTTGATGTTTTCCCCACGGGCTGGGATAAGACTTATTGTTTGCAGCATGTTAAGGAGTTTGGGACGGTGCACTTTTTTGGGGATAAGACGTATAAAGGTATGTTGATCTGTGAGACGGGAGGGGGAGTGGGCTAATAAGGGGTAGGCGGAAATGATCATGAGATCTTTGAGGACGAGAGGACGATTGGGCATACGGTTACGAAGCCGGAGGATACTATTGAGGAGCTGAGGAAGTTGTTTGATTTGTGATTGATGATTGAGCAAAAGCGTTGTCGTGTTATTCAGCGTTTGCGGAAAGAAGTGTTATGTTGTTCAGCATTTGCGGAAAGAAATGTTGTGGGTTTATACAGATACACATACATACAGATAAACATACAGAAATAATACGTACCCGGGAAGTCGGGGGTGATAAAGACATATGGTACTTAGCGATTTTTGTGCTAGCGTTCTGTTCCCACCAGCACTGGTGCTTGGAGTTGCTATCACATATTCTCACCCGCCTGCGCCTGTTTGGGTAAAGACAACCGCACCCAATCGACTGACGTCCCTTGGCCTCTCGTGAATATGCCCGTGTGATAGGCAGTCACAAATAATAGGGCAGGGTATCTACATAATATGCATCTCTGCCTTCCCTTGTTAGATGGATTACGATTGGCTTGTGAAGCTCATGGACGGTGGCCTGATTACTTAACCTAGTAATGGGAACGGATGTACTCTAGGTATGGGTGGATGGATGGCTGGGTTCTTCGCATCATATGCCGCCAACTCCATTACTACCGTCCTTGCCATCTTCTCCATCGGGTAGAAGCGGTAGGTGACGTGGAAGGGGGAGTTGAGAGCCGTATTTGTGGGCTTCGTTCGGTACCTTTCTCCGACTTGGATCAGTGGGTTGAGAGTTTGAACCCAGGGCTGATAGGATTGCTTCTAGCGGTTCCTTGGAGCTGGTTATGCGAGATATGGAAGGCTACAGGGATTTTGGAGATGAAAAATATCTAATTGTTAAATAGTTACGGAGGGTGAATGCGGGGGATGGATACGAGTTTGTGGGATAATGTTGCTATATTCTAACGTACGTAATGTTAGAGAAGTAGTAGAAAAAGGGAATTAATATATGCTATATATCTAGCTAAATACAGCGGGAGGGCCTAGTGAGAGCAATCCGTATTTAGTTTTCTTGGGGTCCCATTTTATCATCGCGGTGGCGCATGTGTCTAAAAACCTCACAGGTGGATTGATAAAGCAATTTGGCGTCTGCCTCTTTTGAAAGCTCAGCCGGCAGAACTCTGGGGAAAGGTGCAGTCGAAATGCCTGCGAGCTTTAAATATAAACAGAACTTGGTCATAATTCCTTTGATCAATGATGATGTCGACTTTCTCTCGACAACAGGGACACGCAGCCCAGGGCGATGAGGTAGATGTAGAAACCTACCTATGTCTCCGTACGGGTTGTGCGTATATCAAGGTGGTAGAAATGCACGGGCATGAAGATTGCTATTCACTGGATCGTAATCGTATGGCACATAAAACCAAATCGAGGGGTATGATCAGGGATAGAAATCAAAACGATTCCAGTAACGACCATTATATATGCATGCTGCAGGGAAGTGATTGTGGGCTTAGTCAGAATTGACGGGATTAAGGAACGTATAAATTAGCAGTCTAGTATAATTGAAAAATATTGTTTAAAATATCCGCCTAACTAAAGCAATATAGATCTTCCCCAAATCCATTCATCGTCTGTTTCTATGTATTCGGTTGTAGTGCTCGACCATATTATCCCTCCTACTGAAATATCTATCACAATCTGGATCAAGACATGGGGTAGCTGTAGCACTGTGGACACTATTATGATGCCGCGTAAGATCAGCTCTTCTGCTGAAGCCGGAGTAACAATCTTGGACGTTACAGAAGAAACGTGTGAGCATAAGTCTCAATCTTGGGTTAGTGTTTGGTACAATCCACTAAGTGTCGGAACGGACCTCTGTCGGGTCGAACCCCGGATCCCGTGCTCAGCTGAGATTGAGACAGCCCCATCACGAGCAGAAGCATGAGTCGAATAGAAGTTCCTGTACAATGTGAGGATTTATGCAAAGCTCACAAATTCACACAATATAAACAAGGGGTCTGCCTACCGGTTGATTTCCTGGTCTGTAGTTGTTGCCTCCCATGGAATGGAGGCTGTAGGGGTACTTGTCGTATGTGACTGGGGGCCTAGAAGATAGGCTATGGATCTGTAGTCGTCGTTTTCCAAACTTCTGTGGTGCTCGTGCTCCACGGCCAGAGAATTGGAAAGTTCGAAGCCACACGGATGACGCCGTCCTGGATGTTGGGGCGTCGTAATTGTGTTGGCATATGCGAACGCTGAGGGTCCGAAGAGTTCTGCGTGACTAGATATGTAGATATGGAGTTTAGTTTGTGCACACCAAAAGGTACAATATTGCGGGGTATAAATGCGACTCAATGGCCAGTGGACCTACCCATACGGAGATGTTATGTGGCTACTGTTATTAGAGTACAGTAGGGAGTTTGTCATCGGCTGGTTCGAGCCACGGTCTCTTTCTGAAGCAGTGGCTGTCCCCGGAAGCGGTAGCTTTTCCTCAGTGCTACAGTGCGGCTCGACATCGGGCTTACCTATCAGGATTTGGACCTTCTGGTTCTTGCCAGCATTGGTGCTTCGAGTTGCTTCATCTCTGCCCGAATTAGTCCCATTTGTGTTGTTTTCGTCACTGTCGATCTCCTCAGATGGATAAATCTCCGACGGTAGCGCAGTCAGTGCAATTTCTTCCAAGTGGTGGCCAATGTGACGCTGTAGTGACATGCGAGCTTCACTGAAACTTTCCTTACACAGAGGACACGTTGTCTTCTGGCTCGGAGGAGGGAGCTTTCTCTGTTTTCGACATTAGAAGCCTCGTCACGTCCTTTTATATCAATCCACTCAACTGAATCTCGATGACGCAAAAACTCATGGTTCAGCCAGTCCGTTCGAGAGCCATACCGGGTTTTTGAAGAGTTACAACCAACAAAAGAACAACTGTAGGGTTCAATGTCGCGAATAACATGTTTCCTACTCAAACAGTTAGTTAGGTACTATCAAAGAAACAAACAAGAACTACCTCCAATCGAGTGTGGTTGTAATTCCTTCCAACATCCTGTAGCAGATAGTGCATTGAAATGGTCCCGATTCAGGGCCCACTTTCACTGGTGGCGGAGGGTAAATTGTTCGTCCAACCTGTTTCGCGTTCGTTGTAGCGCCAAATGAAGCGATACTGGATGGAGTGGACTTCGAGGTGTGAGGCCTGTTATTGGCGAGATACGATATCGTTTGATAACCACTGTCCTGGGCGTGGGAGTGGACTTTCTCTTCAACATCTGTGGTGTCTAGGTCTTCAGTTTTCTGGGCACTTCTCATTTCACGTATATCCTTATGGCGAGCCCAGTTGAGCTCTGCAAGATCCCGGATGAAACGATCTTCGGCGGAGGGAAATTTGTCTCGCACATTTACCAGGTACGTATACGGGGGTTCGAGATCTCCCTCAAGTACGCCCACATCTGCAGCGCTTTTAACAGAATCTCGAGTATTTGCTTTCGGCTCTGGTAGAGCGATGGGTATGGTTTCTAAAGAATGTGTCAAGTCGAAGAGACAATCATTCAGAGCTGTGGTCGCGAATATCGGTGACAGCTGTTGTTCGTCGCCTGCTTCGTCGTTGTCGCTACCACCCCCGCTACTTCCGACGTTGTCGTCTTCGTCGTTTTCGTCGTCTTCGTGGTCTTCGTCGTCGTCTTCGTCGTCGTCTTCGTCACCTTCGTCGTTGCCGTTGTCGTTGTCGAGTGTGATCATAGCCTTTGGAAAGCGAAATTCCGCCTTTTCCAGTGACGCTGAAATGTCTTGAAAGAAAGCTTTGGACTGCGGTGTACCGTGTAAACCTTTACCATTCATACACATACAATATCAGCATACAACGGACTATTTGCAATTCACGCCCAAGTTTAGATAAACACACACTGCAATAGCTTCTGTGCTACTCTAGCAATAAGAACAACTATTGTTTCTTGCATGGTTTCAAGCCCATCCAGGAGTTCATCCAATCCCCCATCTCCAGCCCCGAACCCATCTCCCCAGATATTAAACCGGCCAGCTTCGTTCCGAGCTATGTGCATCTCTTCTGTATCCTCCGGAACATTGCCGTTAATGATCAGCTTCCAGGCTTTTTGACAACTCTGGTAGAGCTTTGCGATGAGACCAGCCCTGTGGGGATAGGCATCAGGATCGGTACGGGGACTGGGGAGGGTGACGCTTTCATTTCCATGTGACAGCGTCGTCTCTTTGGATGTAGTTGCGGAATATTCCTCGTGTATCCACTTGGAGATCCGATCTCCCAAGGCTTCTTGCTGTTCCGCTGTCTTTAAATCCCGAGCAATGGACATTGATAGTGGTGATAGCTGTTTTTTCTCAAGCGGTGCGCGGCTAAACTTTTCAAAATATGAAAGCGCACGGAGTTGGGTGGGGTAGGTGACATGGTTTAACAAAAAAGAAAAAATCTGGCGCAGCACTGGTTCTACCATAGGTGCTAAATTCTGAGTGTAACTGCCTCGTTCGCTCACACTCGACTGATGTGTTGGGCTGTGTTTGAGCTTTAGATGCCAATGCAGCAAATGCTGGCGCAGCATGAGATTTGAGAGTAAGGTTTGCAACCTCAGACTGCGCTGCCGCAGAACCCACTCCATCGCTCATCGCCAACAGCAGGTTTAAGAATTTCCCTGCTCATCAATTTCACCAAGAAGCTGCTGTATGGAGCTCGCCGGGCTCATAGTTGGGGTTATCATCCCCGCATACAATGGCATCGACAAGTTATTCGATACGGTTTCCAACGTCAAACACTTTTACCAGTGCCTGGACAACTTCTGGTGCCAGATTCTGACGCAAAAGGCCAAGCTCAGAAATGAATGTATTTTTATTTTTGGAAATGTCTTCAATGATCAGGACGAACTCGATGCAATGTTACAGGACAAAAATAACCCGAAATGGAGAGACTCTGACTTCCAGAGAAAGCTTCTGAATCACTTAGGTGAGGCGTTTGAGTCTAGGCTTGCACCCTTTTATATTATCAATAGAATCTTGGAGGACTTGGAAGCCAAACTGGAGGAGTTTATGCCAGCCTCGTTGGAGAGCCAAGTGAGTTGAATCTATTATGGTCAGTCCTCGATTTACTGTTGCTAACTATAGTAGGTTATTTCAAATACTAAAGCCCTCGCCGTTACAACATCCCTCAAAACTTCCGAGCAAAACCCCAACACAAAGAAAGGCAAAATCAAGACGTCAATGCGGAAGATTAAATGGTCCGTTCAATTACCGAAGCTTGAAAAATTACACGAGGACCTCCGTGCTCGGGTCAATGACCTGATTGATTTGCGAGAGCAAAGAACCAAGCTAGAAGAGCTTAGAGCTCTGCCGCAGAGTTCTCCTGTCAAAACGCTGTGTGTCGGCTTCCCTTTATCTGCCACACGAGACTTGCGAGCTTCTTCAAAACGCTTATATGACGCCGTGAGTGCCATAAATGACAGCGATAACCACTGCATCGATCTCCAGTTGCCTTGTGACACTACTCAGGAGCAGGGCGATTCGGCAATTACTATCCCTATTACCCCCGAGCGCGAATTCCGATTGCGGATTGCGCCGTTGTCGAATATAGCTTCCTTTACACCCCTCATTGTACGTGTCCGACCAGAAGAAGAAGCACTTCCGATTGTGCCTCCTGCTTCCCCAAAAGCAATCCTTCATGCTTCAACAACCCAAGCACTTCTCAGGGGAATGAAACGAAAACCAAATTCCCAGTCATGTACAACTGCACAGCAAAGCCGCCATGCTCTATGTGATCTTCCAATACTTGGGTTCAAGAAATCACGCCCAGAAGTTGATAAAATTACCCAACCTGCAGCGGAGAAGAAACAATCATCACAGGACCAGCAAATACTTTTTGGGATGGTGGTGTCATTAGGTTCCATACTCGACTCTAAGGCCCACCCCGTCTTGACTTCGGATATGACCTATGTCGGTCAACTTCCAAGCGTCGACAGCTACCGACATGTCTTATTCAAAACTGAGTGCCAGAGAGCCTTGATTCGCACCTCCCTCAGTGAAATCATTCAATCGGCCAACTCGTCTCCGGCGAAGAAAAGCTTTTCCTGGCCGATCCAACGACGATGCAAACTTGCCTATATGTTGGCGTTGTCGCTTCTCTGTTATTCCGGAGGTTGGTTTCAAGCGAATTGGAGGTGTGAGGATATAAGCTTCTTCGTCGCGCAACGCCCACAACAAATCATAGATGAGACCATCAAGTCGCCCCATATTTCGGCAACATCGAGTCCTTCCCGGATCCAAACAGGAATGCCCTTAATTCCAAGCGAACCATTAATTTCATTGGCAATCGCCTTGATTGAAATTGGATATGGTAACAGCCTACATAACTTATATTCTGAGGTAGAGACAATGGTAGATGGCGATTTGAGAATGCAATGGGACTATTTCAAAGAAGCCTACGGAGCAAGGAAGTTGTCAAATATGATTCAGTTCGAGATGGGTGTACGCCAATTGCGACGTCCTTAATCTTGACCCCAGTACTAATGGTGATGCATAGATACGATATGCGAAGGTCGTCCAGTGGTGCCTTAAGGTTGATGAGAGAAATTTCGATGATGCGGGGATGCAGGAAGCCTTTTATAAGAAGGTTGTTTGTGAATTGCATAAGTGTGTTCTTAGTCTTAAGTTTGGTTAAGTAATCTCTTTGTGTATGGGGGTTTTGCGTGGGGGGGCATGAATTAAGCGTTGCCGAGGGGTGAATGTGGGGTGGAGGGTATAGAACCCTGATGTTTGTTGACGATGAATAACATCTCAGCCGTGTGTACGGACCGTAGTTCTTGCAACGAACCATTGAAGGGGAGATTCATCAGATAGCCCTTCTGAACCTTCCTTGAAGTTTGGATGGTGTTTCGAAGCGGCCAGTCAAACCGCTGGTTGACCCACAGATTCACAGGCCAGTAACATACAAACTACCCCATATGAAGCTGTCCTTGGCTGGGTCAGTCTGGGTGGATTCAGGAAATGCCTGACGTAGATACCTGCGAAGACTGCAAATATTTTGCATGCTGTATACTCCAGCCAGAGTCCCTTCTGCAAGACCGCCTTAGTACAGGACATGCTTATCTAGGTAGCCGGTGCCATATCTGGCAGAACTAGCCGCTTCAGGACATTGAGCTTGAAGGGTCTCGGAACGTGTGATGCACCTCACGTTCCGAGACTAGGGTTTCGGTAAGCTCGTGTACCAGCCCGCCGCCCCGATCCAGGGGGCTGGACGATTTACGTCGCCGAATAGGTGATCAGTTTTACGGTGCAACTCCCAGGGTTGAACACCCGAACTGAACACCGAAAATCTAAAAAGAGGTTTTCGGTCACAGCCTATGTAGATAATAACTGCTCTAGTAGTCTGCCTGCACTTTACCGAAATTGTTTGTGTGTGTGGTGGAAGTGCCCTCAGTGCTGGCCGATGCTTCACTCAGAGGTAGGCCGAACTCGGGTCTATCCTGCATGACATTAGGGGATATGCTGGAGTACCTCCACCACACACAAACAATTTCGGT